>TARA_R110001632_G_scaffold97231_2_pt1 | contig 12244 bp, 9 predicted proteins | sample TARA_R110001632 | Tara Oceans TARA_R110001632 (sample SAMEA4398266) | marine metagenome | biome: Polar Biome; feature: [SRF] surface water layer (ENVO:00010504); material: water (ENVO:00002006), including particulate matter (ENVO:01000060) such as... | depth 5 m
CATTCTTGGGATAATATTCCAAAAGGAGTTCAATTAGTAAAAGCAGATAATTATTTTGTGTGGAGTGATTATATGAAAGAAGAGATGGAATTCTATTATCCTTTTATAGACTCATCGTCAATTAAAGTAACAGGGACTCCACAATTTTCAATGTACTTTGACAAACAGTTTGAACAAACGAGAGAATTATTTTTCAAACAATTTAATATAGATCCAGCTAAAAAATATATTCTTTTCACAGGGAATGACAAAACAACTTCTCCAAATGACCCCATCTATTTATCCAAAATTTGTGAAGCTGTTTTAAAAATCAATGAGCATAGAAATAATGAATATAGGGTGCTTTTTAGACCAAATCCAGTAGATAGAAATAATGATTTTGATATAACACTTGAAAATTATCCAAATGTGTTAACAGAGCTAAAACCAGAATGGTTTGGTTCAGAAGATTTCTTTTGGAATAAAGGAGGTCCAAGTATGAATGATATCTCCTTATTAACGAATTCGATCATACATTCAGAACTAATTGTTAATGTAGGATCAACAATAGCTATAGATGCAGCAATCCTAAATAAACCAACGTGTTGGATTAATTTTGATGTAGAAAGTGATTATAACTGGTCAGTTAAGAGAGTATATCAATTCATCCATTTTAAAATTTTAAAAGATATTAAACCTATCTTTTGGATAAATGAGTTAAAAAGCATAGAAAAAGTATTAGAAGAAGCTCTTAAAAATAAAAATAAAACATTATCTGATAGACAAAAATGGATAGAAAGAGTTGTAAAATTGCCAATTGAAGACACAAATAAAAGAATGTGGAATTATTTAAATCTAATAGATGAAGTTTAGTTTAATCGTTTGTACATACATGCGTCCAAAAGCATTAACAGATTTATTAGCTTCTGTTAAGTTACAGACCAAATATCCAGACCAAATTGTAATTGTTGATGGCTCAACAAATTTTGACACTAAAGATGCTTTAGAACAAACTCATTATAAAAATCTTGTTTATTACAAAGTAGATGAAGATCAAAGAGGAATATCATTACAAAGAAATTTTGGAATGGCTAAAGTCACCAATGATATGAATATTGTTTGTTTTCTTGATGACGATATTATTTTAACTCCAGAATATTTTAATCAACTAATTGGAACTTATGAGAAATATCCAAACGCAGGAGGAGTAGGTGGATATATTATTAATGAAGTGATATGGCGTAAATTAGGACCAAATGAGAAATCTGCATTTAAAGAATATGAAATAGATGGATTTGTTAGAAATCTGGGAAGTAGAAATGTATTGAGAAAAAGGCTTGGACTTTTATCTGATACAAAGCCTTCTATAATGTCAAAACAATCAAATGATTTCCCGATAGCTTATTTACCACCAAATAATCAAGTTTATAATGTAGAGTATTTTTTAGGAGGAGTTTCATCATTTAAAAAAGAAGTAATAGATACTATTAAATTTTCAGATTATTTTAAAGGGTATGGTCTATATGAAGATTTAGAATATTGTTTGAGAGTCTCTAGAGTATATTCTTTATATGTTAATACCGCTGCAAAATTATATCATTATCATGAGCCACAAGGGAGGCCAAATAAATTTAATTATGGTAAAATGGTAATTAAGAATGGCTGGTATGTTTGGCGAACAAAATATCCAAATCCTTCAATTCAATCAAAACTTAAATGGTATGCAATTGCGTTACTTTTAACATCTATTAAATTTACCAATATTATTACTAATCAAAATAAAAAAGAAGATTTAAATGAAGCTTTTGGTAGGCTATTTGGATTGATGATTTTGTTGTTTCTCAAACCTAAAATAATTATTTAACATGTTTGTAATATCAAAAAATAAAAATAGTTTGAATGCTATTAACCACTTTCAAAATGAATTAATAAAATTAACACTAAAGCAAAAAATTTTTGAAATTAATTTAGTTAAGAACTATATTTTATATTGGACATCTGTTAAGCCTTCTGATAATTTAAATATTTATAATGATGGTATAGTTATAGGTAAAATAAATTTTTCTCAAAAACTAAATTTAAATCCAGTATATCATGACACAATTTTACCTAAAAGCTTTAATACATTATTACAAAATTGTGTAATTAAATTTGATAATGAAGAAATAAATATTCACCCTAATGAACAGTTTAATGTTTTTTATTCTAAAAAATCTATTTCTGATTATCAATTGTTACTGGGTAAAACAGAAAAATTGATCCCAGATCATTTTCATGTTGCAGTTTTAGGTGCTGTTGGATATTTCCCAGGGGATTTAACAATTTTTAAAAATGTTAAAAAAATTTCCTATTTACACTCTTTGAATTTTTTAAAGTTTAAATTAAATAGAGAAGCTAAGTTTGAGTTGAAAAAAAATGATGATGCTTTATTAATTGAAAGGTTTAAGGAAATAATTCCTATGAATGTCAATACAGGATTAAGTCTTTCTAGTGGATTAGATAGTAGATTTGTTTTAGGTTTATTATTGTCTAAAAAAATTGCACCTACTATTTATTCAAGGTCAGATGGAGAAGATGAAATAGTGAAAGAAATTTCTAAAAAATTAAATTTAGAATATTATATAGAAAAAGGTGAATCTCTAGATGAATATTCCTACACCATTTCTTCTGATGCAAGAATATATTACAGAGGAGGCAACTACAATCAATTAAAAAAGTTTTACAAAAGTGAAGAAATTTTACATAATGGTTTATGGTCATATCCAAGTATTGAAGACGCATTTAAAACTGCTTGGAAAAAACCTGGGACATTAAAAACAATTTTTATAGATCTAATAGAACATGCTTTACTAAGTACTGTTAAAAGGAACATGCATGGTCTTAAAGTGAAAGTTACTAAAGAAGAAGTAAAACTTTTTTTAATTAGGGAGCTAGAATATCAAAAAAAATATTTTTCTTTTACCAAAAGAAAACAATGGGCTAATTGGTTTTATCATATTAACAGGGGTTTAAGTTGGACAAATAGCCATATGGCAGATGCTAGTTTTTATATTTATCCTGTATACTTATTAGGAGATAAGAAAGCAGCAGAATTAGGTCTAAGTAGTTCTGCTTATTCAAACTTTTATAAAGAAAGATTGAGAAAAATAAATCAAAAATTATTTACAAAAGACCTTCAAATTGATTACTCTGATGGAAGATCATTTCATTCAAAATCACCTTTAGTTATAGATGCGTACAAGTTATACTATGAGTATGCATATAAGTTGGTGAGAAAATTTACAGAGAAAAGAAAATTCATTAAGGGTTATGATGATGAAATTCTATCCAATATTAATTTTGAAGAGCACAAAGATTTGTCAAAATATTTCATTGATGATCTTGAATCAAATATTAATAATCCAGAAATAACGTATTCTTTAAAAAGAGTCATGGTAACTTTAAACAACGTTTTAAAATTTTTAGATAATTGAAATTTCTGATCATAACACATACACCGCATAAGATACTAGGTAATCAAATTTTTGCCTATGAACCTTATGTAAGAGAAATGAATCTTTGGTTAGAAAATGTAACGGTGACAAAAGTTATTTCACCAATTTTAAAAAGATCACCTAGATCAATAGATACATTCTACAAAAGTAAAAAAGTTAATCATATTAATATTCCAGGAATCAATTTTATTGGAATTAAAAATAAAATAGTTTCTATATTTAACCTTCCATTTATTTTTTATAAAATCTTTATAAATTGTTTTTGGGCTGATCATATTCATTTAAGATGCCCTGGAAATATTGGTTTAATGGGGTGTTTAGTGCAACTTTTTTTTCCTAATAAAATAAAAACTGTCAAATACGCTGGTAATTGGGATCCAAAAAGTAAACAACCTTTAAGTTATCGAATACAGAAATGGATTGTATCCAATACTTTTCTTACCCATAATTGCAAAGTACTTGTTTATGGAAAATGGGAAAAACAATCAAAAAATATATTTCCTTTTTTTACAGCTACTTATAAAGAAAGTGACATTATAACTTTTCCTATAAAGAATTTAAATGATCGGATTAAAATTATTTTTGTTGGAGCTTTCACAAAAAGCAAACAACCTATGTTAAGTATAAAGGCAACGCAAGAACTATCTAGACTAGGTTACAATGTAGAATTAAATATGTATGGTGATGGTTCTGAATTTGAAACTATTAAGAAGTATATTGAGAATAATAATTTAGGTAAACTAATCTTTCTTCACGGAAATCAAGAAAAAGAAATTATTAAAAAAGCTTTTCAAGAAGCTCATTTTTTGATTTTCGTATCAAAATCAGAAGGCTGGCCAAAAGTGGTGGCAGAAGCCATGTTTTGGGGATGCGTCCCTATTTCTTCTATAGTTTCATGTATTCCATATATGTTAGATTATGGAAAAAGAGGCGTTTTGGTAAATCCAGTTGTAGATGAAATTATTGTTTCTTTAGAAGAATATATTTTTGATGAAAATAAATACAAAATAATTTCTAATTTAGCGATGGACTGGTCCCAAAAATATACCTTAGATTTATTTTCTAAAGAAATTAAAACACTTATTACTACTTGAAACTAAAAGTAATACAAATTATAGATTCGCTAAATGTTGGTGGAGCAGAAGTTTTAGCTGTTAATATAGCTAATTCTTTAATTGTAAAAGGAATTGAATCTCACTTATGTGTCACAAGAAAAGAAGGTTATTTAAATAAATTAATAACACAAGAAGTTGGTTATATACATCTAAAAAGAAGTAAAACAATAGATATTAAAGCAATTAGAAAGTTGTCTAATTATATCAAGAAAAATGATATTAGTATTGTCCATGCTCATTCAACTTCTTATTTTGTAGCGATTTGTGTAAAGATTTTTATACCAAGCATTAAAATTATTTGGCATGATCATTATGGTAAAAGTGAATTTCTGAAAAACACAAGTAGGATGCCTATTCAAATGCTTTCTTTTATGTTTAGTAGTGTTATAGTAGTTAATTCTAAATTATTAAACTGGTCCAAAAAACATTTAGCAGTAAAAAAAGTTTTTTTTTTACGAAATTTCCCTTTATTTATTGATTTAAAAAAAACTACCTATATGCAAGGTGTTAAAGGAAAGAGGATAGTCCATGTTGCTGGATTTAGAGAGCAAAAAGATCATATTAATTTACTACAAGCTTTTCTCATCGTTTTAAAATATCAACCTGAGTATACACTTCACTTTATTGGGAAAAATTATGAAGGTTCTTATTTTGAATCTGTGAAAAATTTCATAAATGACAAAAATTTATCTAATAATGTTTTTATATATGGAATTTGTTCAGATATTAAGCATATTCTTGAACAATCAAGTATAGGAGTCTTATCTTCTAAATCTGAAGGTCTACCAATAAGTTTATTAGAATATGGTTTAGCTAAACTACCTGTTGTAATTACCGACGTAGGAGAATGTGCAGATGTTGTAAAAAATAAAGAATGTATCGTAACAGCAAAAAATAGTGATAAATTAGCTAGTGCAATCTTATTATTAATTAACGATAAGAATTTAAAAACAAAAGTAGCTTTAGATTTGCATAATGAAGTATTAATTAATTACTCAAAAGAAGTTGTAATTAATCTTTTAATAAAAATGTATAATAATCAATGATTCAATTTGCCAAAGAAAATACAATTCTACTTATTTTATTGCATATTGCTTTCGGTTATTTAGCTTCCTTCTCTTTTTTTCCCACGCCCTTTGCAATTATTTTAATTTTAATTGCAATTTCTGTTGTATTGATTTCAAATAATAAGAATGAAGAGGCTTTTATTATGTCAGCTTACATAGTAGGTATTGAAGTTTTTTTAAGAATGGTAAAAGGAGCTCCACTTTTTGAAACTGGGAAATACATTACAATTACTTTATTATTAATTGGATTAATAGTAGGCCCTTTAAAACAAAAATTAACTATTGTTTTTCCTTTTTATCTAATGTTATTGTTGTTAGGGATCGTATTTACTACTGTACCTGATGGAGAATCATTAAGAAAGACAGTTGCTTTTAATTTAAGTGGACCTTTTATGCTTGGAGTATGTGCAATTTATTTTTATAAAAGAAAAATTACTTTTAGTGAAATTTATTCTGCTTTTTTATTTTTCTTGTTTCCTATTTTTTCAATGATAACATCTATTTATTTATTTTCTCCAAATATTGAAGATATAAGATTTGGAGGAGCTTCATTGGGTGAAACTTCAGGAGGTTTTGGCCCCAATCAAGTAACTACCGCTCTAGGTTTTGGGATGTTTATAATAGGAGTATTTATTGTCTTTAAATGGAAACTAACGGGTTCTAGAATTGTTGATGCATTAATTCTTATGTATTTTCTTTATAGAGGTTTATTAACCTTTTCTAGAGGTGGTATTCTTGCAGGTGGTATTGGATTTGTAGTATTTTTTATTTTTATCATTATTTATAATAAAGATTATAAGAGTATTTTTAAATACTTGATAATTGCTGCAGTTTTTATGACAGCAGTTTGGACTTATACATCAAAAGTTACAGGCGGCCAGATAGACAATAGATATTCAGGAAAAAATGCAAGTGGAATTCAAAAAGAAGATGCATCATCTGGAAGATTTGTAATTATGGCTAACCAATTACAGGGTTTTAAAGAATCTCCAATTTTTGGGATAGGTGTTGGAAACGGAAAATATAGAAGACTTGAAAAAGGAGATTCAGTAGGAGCTTCTCATAATGAAATAACTAGATTAATTGAAGAGCATGGATTAATAGGTGTATTTTCACTATTAATGTTACTTTTTGTGCCTATTGCTCATTTTAGAAAGGTAAATTATTTACAAAAGTCATTGTTAGTAACTTTTTATTTATTTTGGTTTTTAACGATTAATCACTCTGCTATGCGAATTGCCTTTCCGGGTTTTATTTATGCCTTAAGCTTAATTAATATTGTAAACGATGAGTAGTAAATGTATCTTATACATTGGAAACAACCTTGTAAAAACAACAGGTTATTATACCAGTATGGAAACCTTTTCCTGTAACATAATGAAAGATGATTATAATGTGATTAAATACTCTCATAAATCTAATCAAATATTGAGAATTTTGCACATGTGCTACGGAGTTATAAGACATTTAAAATCATATAACTATATATTAATCGATACATTTAGCACAAAAAGTTTTTATTATGCTTTTGCAACATCGCAAGTAGCTAAATTATTAGGAAAAAAATATATTCCTATTCTCAGAGGAGGTAATTTACCTTATAGAATTAAAAAATCACCATGGATGTCTAAGATGATCTTTAATCACTCATATAAAAATATAGCACCTTCAAATTATTTAAAAGATGCTTTTGAAGAAAAAGGATATAAAGTAGATTATGTTCCAAACATCCTTGAAATAGATAAATATACTTTTAAAGTTCGCGAAAAATTAAAACCAAAACTCCTTTGGGTAAGAGCATTTAAGCATTTGTATAATCCCATGTTAGCAATAGAAGTTCTTCTTAAAATAAAAGTAGAATACCCAGAAGCTACCCTGTGTATGATTGGTCCAGCTAAAGACGATTCATTTGAATTGGTAAAAGATAAAGTTACATTTTATGGATTGGAGAATTATGTTGAATTTACAGGAGTTTTATCCAAAGAAGATTGGCATAAAAAATCTGAAGACTTTGATATTTTTATCAATACTACAAATTTTGATAATACACCCGTAAGCGTTATGGAATCAATGGCGTTAGGATTACCTGTAGTAAGTACAAATGTTGGCGGAATGCCTTTTTTAATAGAAAATGGAGTTGATGGAATATTAGTAGATAAAGAAAATACTAAAGCTATGAGTCAAGAGATTCTAAAACTATTAAAGAATAACGATGTTAGTATAAGTAAAAAAGCTAGAAAAAAAGCTGAATCTTTCGCATGGGAAAATGTAAAAAAGAAATGGTTTCAAATTTTAGTTTAACATGTATCAATCAATCTTAGAGCATATAATTTTACCAATTGGAGATTTTTTTAATAAATCATCCTACATCAATCAATTAAAATATTGGAGAAAAGTTGATTTATATTCTGAAGATGAATTGAAATTATTACAGTCTGATAATTTATCAAACTTATTAACATATACACTTAAACAAGTGCCATTTTACAAAGAATTAGGTATTGAACTTGATACCCCAGAACTAAATCTAAAAAAGTTTCCTATAATTGATAAATTTACAATTAGAGAACAATCTGATCAATTAATTTCCAAAGAATATTCTAAAAAAGATCTTATTTCCTATTCAAGTAGTGGCTCTAGTGGAGTACAAACTACAGTTTATATGACAAAAAAAGAACAGTCTATTATTAGAGGAATTTTAACTCATTGGTGGGAATGGTCTGGATATAAGGTGGGGGAACCAATAGTGCAAACCGGTATTACACCGGATAGGAGTTTTTTAAAATCAATTAAAGATAGGTTGTTTAATACTATCTATTTGAATGCATTTTCACATACTCAAACCCAATTAGAGGCAACTTGTAAAAAGTTACAGGAAAAACCTAACAAATATTTTTTAGCGGGCTATGCCTCATCTTTAAATTTATTAGCAACGTATGCAATTGAAAATAGATATAAAATTTATTTAAACGGTATTATAAGCTTAGGTGATAAACTTTTCCATCATTATAAGAAAAATATAACCAATGCTTTTTCCTCAAAGGTATATGACACTTATGGAAGTAATGAAGGCTTTATGATAGCTGCTCAAGACGATTTAGAAGCTTATTATATTTTAACTCCGCATGTATTTATAGAAATTTTAGATGATGACGGAAATGAGGTAGAAGATGGCGTCATGGGAAATATTGTTGTGACAAGATTAGATTGTTTTTCAATGCCATTAATCAGGTATAAAATTGGTGATTTAGGGATAAAACTTCCACTAGAAAAATATCCAAAGAATAGAAAATATAATTATCCTTTATTGCAACAAGTTGTTGGTAGAGAAACAGATATTGTTGTTTTACCAAATAATACTAAGCTCGTTGTACATTCATTTACGGGTGTATTTGAATACATAGCAGAAATAGAACAATTTAAAGTGATTCAAGAAGATTTATCCGGAATTACAATAGAATATATAAAGTCTAGTACATTTAAGGAAACAGCCATAGATAAAACGATTCTAGAGTTAAGAAAACATATTACCGATCAAAAATTCTATATAAACTTTAAAGAAGTAGACAATATTCCTCCTACAAAATCTGGAAAACCACAAATAATTGAGTCAAGATTAAAAAAATGAAAAAGAAAATAATTTGGGTATTAAACATGACTGCGGGAACACCAGATTCTGGTTGGGGCGAAAGACACTATTATTTTAGTAAATATTGGATTCAAAAAGGATACGATATTAAAATTATTTCAGGATCGTTTAACCATTTGTTTCATAATCAACCAAAAACTGATGCCAATAAAACATTTACTTTAGAGGAATTAGAACCAGGGATTACATTTTGTTGGGTAAAAATCCCTACCTATGACGGCGGTAGTATTTTTAAACTTTGGAGCATGATAAAGTTTGCACTAACAACAAGAAAATTGACTTCTGATTTGCTAGGCAAACCAGATCATATTATTGTTTCTTCCATGCCGGTTTTCCCTATACTTACGGGGAACTACTTAAAAAGAAAATTAAATGCCAAGAGCTTATTTTTTGAAATTAGAGATCTATGGCCACTAACACCAATGTATTTAAAAGGATATTCTAAATGGCATCCAATGGTTTTAGTAATGGCTTGGGTAGAAAAATTCGGATATCGTAAGTCGGATCATATTATATCATTATTACCCAAAGCAGATTCTTACATCAATGAAATTTCTAAAAAACCAGAAAAATTTCACTGGATACCAAATGGGATCGATGAAAAACTTTTGATAAGAGAAGAACTTTCAAAAGAAATTATTGAGAAAATTCCAAAAAATAAATTCATAATAGGATATACAGGAACCATGGGTATGGCAAATGCACTAGAATATTTAATAGATTGTTCAATTTTATTAAAAGAAAATAATGACATACATTTTGTATTTGTTGGTGATGGTTATTTAAAGAAAGAACTTCAAGAAAAAGTAATAGACACTTCAAATGTTACATTTATTAAAAAGATAAATAAAAATCAAGTACAAGATATGCTTCGCTATTTTTCTGTATGTTTTGTAGGAAGAAATAACACTCCACTTTTTGATTATGGAGTATCTTCAAATAAGTTTTTTGATTATATGCTGGCAAAAAAACCAGTAATTTCTTCATCCAATAAAATAAAAGACCCTGTAGAATTATCTGAATGCGGTTTTGTTGTAGAGCCAGAAAATCCAGAAGCTATTAAAAGTATAATTTTAGATTTGTATCGTATGTCTTCAGAAGAAAGAGAAGAATTAGGGCTTAAAGGGTATAACTACGTATCTAAATACCATAATTTTGACTATTTAAGTAGTTTATATGTGAAATTATTTGAAGTATAGTCTATAAGCTCGTTTTTTTTTCTAATTTTAGCTATTCATAAATACTTAAAATATAATCTGATTTTTCCTGTTAGAATATGAGTTTTAAAGTCTCACATATTGCGTTATCTGAAAGAAAAGTACTTTTAAGAACTTTAGATGTTCTAGTTATAATTTTTAGTCTTTGGATTTCATTTCAATCAGGAATACAAGATTATATAGAATTTACTAACGTATTAATTTATGAATGGTTGATTACATTAATTTTCTATTTTTTCTTATTTGGTGAAATATTTCAATTGTATGATTTAACAATTTCAAACAACCGTTTTAAAATAGTAAGAAGTTTATTTTTGGCATCATTTATTACCACACTATTTTTTACTTTTACCCCTTTCTTATCTCCGTCTTTACCAGAAAACAGGTTACAAATAATATATTTATTTTTATTAATTATTTTGCCTGTATTAGTTTGGAGGTTTTTATATCTCTGGATTTTATTTTCACCTAAATATTTTAAAGACATATTAATCATCAGTCATTCTTCTAGGTTAGGTCAGTTATTAGAATTAATTAAGGATGATAGTTTTCATAATGTTTGTTATTATTTATCTAATGAAGAAAATGAAGGGTATAAAAATTATGTGAATATAATAGCAGCTGATCTTTATCAATTAGTTAAATCTAAGAATGTTAAAGAAGTAATAATTAGTACAAGAGGCTTTAGTAGTGATATTATTTCAAAATTAAATAAAGATATTATTTTACTTTTTGAAGAGGGTATAAATATTAAAAGCTATGAAAGTTTTTATGAAGAAATCACCTACCGAATTCCTAAAGAATATTTAGACTATCATTTTTACAAAAACATAAATTTAAGTAAAAACAGTGATAATAAATTTTATATGGTGTTCCATAGGATTTTAGATATAATAATTTCTATTATTGGATTATTTTGTTTTATTTTTTTAATACCATTGATATTCATAGTTAACTTATTAGCAAATAGAGGTCCTCTTTTTTACACTCAGAAAAGAGTTGGTAAAAAAGGGAAGATATTTAAGATATTTAAGTTGCGTTCTATGATTGTAAATGCTGAATCTGAGGGTGCAGTGTACGCAAAAATAAATGACAAGAGAATAACAGTATTTGGTAAATTTTTAAGAAATACAAGGTTAGATGAAGTTCCTCAATTTTTCAATATTTTGAAAGGGGATATGAGTATCATTGGGCCCAGACCAGAGCGACCAGAGTTTGTAAAAGACTTGGAAGAAAAAATTCCATTTTACGCAATACGACATGTTGTAAAACCAGGATTAACAGGCTGGGCACAAGTAAAATACCCTTATGCAGGAACTCTAGAAGAACAAGAAATAAAGTTAAGATATGACCTATATTATATCAAAGAACAAAGTGCTTTCTTAGATTTCAAAATTATAATTAAAACAATTACTACTGTTTTATTTTTTAGAGGTCAATAAACTACTCAAATAATAATTTCTTAAAAATAGCATTCCAAGGATTGGCAGTATTGCAAAAGAAAATTGCTGTACACTAAATAACCAAACAATAGGAACTATTAATAAAAGCAGCATACATAGTTTATTATATTTTGACACCCATTTTGGAAGCTGATTCTTTAAAAGAATAAAAGCTACAAATAGATTGGGAACAAATGCCCATAAGAAATTAAAATTATTTGGAGCGGTATAATGATCTGTTAAAAACCATAAAAAACAAATTAACAATCCTAAAAGACCAG
>TARA_R110001632_G_scaffold117160_1_pt1 | contig 12215 bp, 8 predicted proteins | sample TARA_R110001632 | Tara Oceans TARA_R110001632 (sample SAMEA4398266) | marine metagenome | biome: Polar Biome; feature: [SRF] surface water layer (ENVO:00010504); material: water (ENVO:00002006), including particulate matter (ENVO:01000060) such as... | depth 5 m
ATCGAGATCGGATCTGATGCGCTCTAAAAGCTCCTGTACGGTCATTTCCGGTTGCTCTCTGAGGTATGACGCCACCAATACTGAAATTGGATGCACGCCTAAATTCTCTGAGATTTTCTCTACCCCGTCGATTGTGTGTTTTTTTAAACCGAGCTCCAGCTCGCGAGAAATTCGCTGATGTTTCATGCACTAAATCTCCTGAGATGATCCCGCTTTTCTGGTCCGGAATTTGGCCGTTGTAAGCGTGGTTGTGAATCAGGTCTCATTAAAACAGACATCCGAAAAGCTCGAAATGAACACTATAGTCTGCGTGAGAGGGCGGCTTGTGTACTCGATGAATTGCTTCGGCATCTAGTTGGACGGATCAAAGACGGGGACGATCTGGAAGCGCTGCGCGGCAACCGCATTAATTCGATGCCGCTAACTGCAACGCAGATAGTCTCAACCAAATACCGAGAATGCTCATACTGAGCAGCCGATTGTGGTCAATCCGGAGCCTGAGGCTAGCCTACGTCGGAGCTTTGAGGGTGCTGGGGAACTCTTCTGTATCAGTCGACGACATCCAGATCCGATTTAACGCGCTCGAAGAGGGCGTCAATCGTAGTACCCGGATTTGCAGCCAAGTAGGTTGCTACCATTATTGATACCGGATGGATTTCCAGCACGTCTGAGATCTGCTGAATTTTGTCGATGGTTGGAGACTTCAATCCCCTCTCTAGCGAGCTCATGTAGGTCCGGCTGCTAATGTCTGAAAAATCCTCTTGGGAGAGATTTCTCTTATTGCGTAGTTGTCGGAGAGCGACGCCAAATGCCTGCTTGAGATCCATATTCCACCCAGAAAATGGTCTTGATACAGTCTTTGAACACTATAGTGCTACAATCTATAGAGTTCATAAAGGTTGCGAGGCGAGCTTCCGGTTGCGTACTTTGGCCTAACAGGGAGAGCTTGCAGGCCTTCAAAACCATGGCCAGTATCCACGTCGACCAAAGCGATTGCATAAAGCCGCGTATCAGTTTTGACGATTTTTTTCGTGAAGATAAACGCAATGGCTTTGTGTTATCACGAGATATGGCGGCGCCTGGATAGCTCAAGCAGTCAGTTCAGGTCTACCATTGCTGAGAACCTGACAACCCGCTATCCATTGCGTAAACCGAACCGAAATTTAATTGACCTCCGACTTGAAGGCCTTTGGAGTGACACATGACACTGCCGCATGAAAGAACAAGATCACTCGTCCAAGCTGGAGAATTGCTGGCCGAGATTTCCAAGAATTCTTTGCTGCCGGAGGAAATAAGAGCTCAGGCCAAAGTGGTCCTGCGCCATTACCCGTCGAGTAAAGAGATTTTGCTTATAGGTAAGCGTGATGAAATGGCCGCCGATCCTTTTGGGCCATGGCTTTCATCAAATACCAAAAGCTGAGCAATCCAATCTTGTAAGAAATCCGCAGCAGGAGCAGAGCTTCCGGGCTCGACCAAGCAGCTTATGAACACTATAGTGCTACAGCCTATAGTGTTCATAAGAGGAAGGCCCAATGTACTGGATGCACAAATTTACTAAGCAGCAAGAGCAGACCGAGAAGGGCAGGGAGCCCTTTCCCTCAGCAATTACAGCACTATTGCCTGAGCTAGTGTTCGTTATGTCCTATTCGGAGCCTTCAGATGACCAAGGCAACTGGAGTGGCCGCACCAAAATGCTTAATAGCATTCAAGAGGTCATTGCAGAGCTGAACGCCGCAGCGGCTAGCTGTGACTTGATAATCCACAGCTTTTACCTGATTACGCCCATTTGCGGTGATACGGGTCCATCAAACCAGATGGAGCAATTACACAGGGTTACTGCGGAGACGTGGGATGTTGCGGGGTTTCCTTGCTTCGGTCTCAGGTGTGAAGTCGATGATGATATTGTCTACAATTTCATACCCACTGCAGCACCCGATTCGCTCAAACAGTCAGAGCTGCTTTTCCAGCACTCAATGGATGCCAGCACGCTTTTAACCGCGTGAATCGCTGTTAATTAATCGGTTTCCGATATCGGAAACCGTTTTGCTCCAATAGCAAAGCGCACGCCCGGGGTAACTTTATGCCGTGGCTGGGCCTGACTGAGGATTTGCTCAGTGCCGTCGGGTAATTCGGCAACGATAAAACCGTTTTTTGACAGCACGATTGTTTGGCCAGAGCGCTTTGCTCTCTCGTAAGCCGCATTGGTGGCCAGAGCTGCCAGAGCTGGAAATTGTTCTTCAAGCTCTCGTGTGGCTTCATCAGATAGTGGGTGTTTGGTGGATATAGTCATAGCCTCTTACTCCACGAACGCTTTTTGCTTTCCTCGCTAGATAATAACCTAGTGAAAGCCATTGGGGCGGCTCTATCGACCTCGTTTACCTAGTCTCGATTTAGAGTATTGAGCATCCATGAAATTTGGGGCGATTCAGTTCGGGCCATCAGGCGGGTATGTCGACGCATCGCTCAGCACATTAAAGTTACCAATGCGCCCACGTCCTAGTTTACGCTCGTCAGCCAAACCTCTTTCGAGCTTTCTACTCCAACCCATTGGCGCTAAAGTGAGAAACCGTCGAAGTTCGCACGCAAGGATAGCCTCGAATGACATTGCCACCACAACCCAAAGGCCTGGTTTTTGACCTAGAGGTAGTGCCGGCAAAAAATGGTAAGGCTGATCGCATAATCATGATTGGCGGGTTAAGGCCTGATACCGGCGGCGAGCTCGAGCTCAAGGTTGGTAGCGATGCGGCAGATGCGGTGCGGCAGCTTGATGCACTCTCGCACGGGGCCAGCTTTGTGCTTGGCCACAATGTGGTGGAGCACGATCTGCCGCTGCTACAGACTGCGGCGCCAGATCTCGCCATGCTTCGCTTGCCGGTGATTGATACACTTCGGCTCTCGCCGCTGGCTTTTCCGCAGAATCCGTACCACCGGCTGGTCAAGGATTACAAGCTAATCCGTGACAGTCTCAATTCGCCTCTGGCCGATTGTCGTTCCACCCTGACCCTCTTTCTAGATCAGCGCGAAGCTTTCGGCCAGTTGCGCTCAACCCATCGCGATGAACTTCTCTGTTATCAGAGCCTGCTCGCGCCGTCGATCTCCGGCGGCGATCTGGGGGCCTTCTTTGGCTCACTCACAGGCGCGACACCGATCTCGTTGCCAAAGGCGCTGAAGCTGGTGCCGAACCTGTTGATCGAAACCGACCCCACGCTGGACCGGGATCTTAAGGTATGTCGACCGGCGCTGGCTACACTGCTTGATCATGTTGAAGCAGAGGAACATCTCCGGTGGTCCTTCGCTTATGCATTGGCTTGGCTGCGGGTCTCCGGCGGTAATTCGGTGCTGGCCCCATGGGTCAGGTACCAGTTTCCTGCGGTCGTCGGCATGATCCAGCAGCTCAGAGACGAGCCGTGCGGTAGCGCGGACTGCCAATACTGTCGAACGACTCATGACCCCAGGCTTGAGCTCAAGCGCTACTTCGGATTCGATGATTTCCGATACGAGAGCCCCGGCAGCAGCCTCCAGCATGATGTCGTGCTGGCCGGCATGCAGGGCGAAAACGTGCTCGCTGTACTTGCTACCGGCGGCGGCAAGTCGCTCTGTTATCAGTTGCCAGCGCTGAACCGTTTTCATCGCAACGGTAGCCTGACGATTATCGTCTCACCGCTGCAGTCGCTTATGAAAGATCAGGTGGACGGCTTGCTGTCACGCAACGTGCAGTGCGCGGCAGCGCTCAATGGTCTTCTTACCATGCCTGAAAGGGCAGATGTGCTGGAAAAGATCCAGCTTGGGGATATTGGCATTCTGCTTGTGTCCCCCGAACAGTTTCGCAACATGACCTTCCGCAAGGCGATTGCCCAGCGGCAAATCGGCGCCTGGATCTTTGATGAGGCGCACTGTTTGTCCAAGTGGGGCAACGACTTCCGGCCTGATTACCTTTACGCCGCCAGATTCATCCGGGAATTCAGCGGCGACCAGCCCGTTGCCCCGATCGGCTGCTTCACCGCCACGGCAAAACCTGATGTGCTAGGAGATATCGAGGCGCATTTTCAGGAGATGCTTGGCTTGACCTTCAAAAGCTTCATTGGCACGCATGAGCGAACCAATCTGAGTTTTGAAGTGCTGCCCTGCCTTCGTAACGAAAAATGGGCGCGCATCAACCAGCTGCTCTCTACAGAACTTGGCGAGCAGGATGGCGGGGCAGTGATTTTCGTTGCGAGCCGGCGCAAAACAGAAGAGCTGGCCAGTTTTCTCATAAGCCAGAACTGGTCATGCAGGCACTTCCACGCTGGCCTTGAGCCCCACGAAAAGAAGGACATCCAGGAGTCGTTTATAAGCGGATCGTTGCGAATCATCGTCGCGACCAATGCCTTTGGGATGGGCGTAGACAAGCCGGACATCCGGCTCGTGGTGCACGCAGACATCCCCGGCTCGCTGGAGAACTATCTTCAGGAAGCGGGCCGGGCAGGGCGAGACCAGGCACAGGCACGCTGTGTGCTGCTATACGACCCCGAGGATATTGAAACCCAGTTCGGACTCAGCGAGCGCTCGAAGCTGAGCCTGCGGGACATCCAGCAGATTCTGCGCAAGCTGAGGGTGGAAAGCACCAAGCGCAAGGGTGGCGAGCTTGTCATTACTGCCGGAGAGATACTGCTCGATGATAACGTCGACACCAGTTTCGATATCGATGATCAGGACGCGGAAACCAAGGTCGTCACGGCAGTTGCCTGGCTTGAGCGGGGGGAGTACCTCAAGCGTGAGGTGAACAAGACGCAGATCTTTCCTGCCCGCCCGGGCCTGAGCAAGGAAGAGTGCGACAAGCGCCTGAAACAGGCGAACCTGTCTCAGCGGCGCCGTCAGGAGTTCGAAGCAATCCTGCGGTTTCTGTACTCTGCCGGCCCAGATCAGCGCATCAACACCGACCAGCTTATGGCCCTCACCGGGCAGACGCAGGAAGAAGTCGCCGGTGCGCTCAAACAGCTGGAAGAGCTCGGGCTGCTGGTCAACGATGCGCAGCTCACCCTCTATCTTCGCCACGGTACGAGCGATTCGGCCACGCAGCTTCTTGAGCAGTCACTTCAGCTCGAGAAGGCTCTGTTCGATGTCCTGCGTGAGCAAGCTCCCGACGCTGATAGCGGTGCATGGCAGGATCTGAACCTGCAGCCGCTTACGGCGGAGTTGAAAGAGCGCACGAATCGGCCAGACCTATTGCCCTTGCATGTGCAGCGCCTGCTGCGCAGCCTCGCTCAGGACCGGGACGGTGAGAGCCGACAGCGTAGTAGCTTCGAGCTGCGCCAGATAAGCCGCGACTATCTGAAGCTTCGGGTACAGGTCGGCCACGATTGGAAAAAGCTTGAGGCGCAAGGCGCAAAAAGGCGGGCGATCGCCAGCAAGGTGCTGAGCTTTCTGGTGGACAAGATCGCCCCCGGCGTTCGCGGGAAGGATCTGCTGGTAGAAACGACCTTCTCCGAACTGCTCGCAGTAATCGAGCAGGATCTTGCGCTCCGTCATGAAATCCGCCTGGAGCAGCGCCGCAAGGCGATCGAGCATGTCCTGCTGTATATGCATCTGCAGGAAGTGCTCACCCTCAATCACGGCATGACGGTAATGCGCCGCGCGATGACTATCGACATCAACCCGGAAAAGCGCGGCGCCTATCGCAAGGAGGACTACCTCCGGCTCGATGAGCATTACCGGGAGCGGGGTATTCAGGTCCATGTCATGCGTGAGTACGCCGAGATGGGCTTGAAGGGAATGGCCACGGCACTGGGGCTGGTGCTCGATTATTTCAGCCAGGGCAAGCGTGAATTCATCATGAGGTACTTCGCGGGGCGCGAAAGAACTCTGAAGCTGATGACCAGCGAGGCGTCCTGGCGCACCATCGTTCATTCCTTAAGTGGCGCTCAGAAGCAGGCAGTGACAGACGACGATGACCGCAACTGCCTGCTGCTCGCTGGGCCCGGCTCCGGCAAGACGCGCGTCATCGTCCACCGGATCGCCTATCTGCTGCGGGTCCGCCGGGTGCCAGCCAGTTGCGTTGTTGCGCTAACGTTCAACCGCCACGCTGCCAATGAGATCCGCAAGCGCCTCTTTGCTCTAATAGGGCAGGAGGCTTACGGGCTAACGGTTCTGACCTACCACAGCATGGCCATGCGTCTGACTGGCACCCGATTTGAACGCGGGGCGGAGGTCAATGAAGCAGAGCTCAAGAGCGTACTGGAAAACGCCGTTGAGCTGCTTGAGGGTAAGGGCCACGCGGAGGGTGATGATGACCTGCGTGAGCAACTCATGCGGGGTTACCGCTACATATTGGTGGATGAGTATCAGGACATCGACGAGATGCAGTATCGGCTGGTTAGTGCCTTGGCGGGTAGGACCACCGACGACGAAGGCAAGCTATGCATCATGGCGGTGGGGGATGACGACCAGAATATCTACGGGTGGCGCCAGACCAGCAACCAGTACATCGAGCGCTTTACTCAGGAATACGAAGCCAGCATCTCCTATCTGATAGAGAACTTTCGCTCGACCGGCCACATCATCAACGCCGCGAACCGCGTCATCCAAGCCAACCCTGATCGCCTTAAGGCAGAGCATCCCATAGGGATCGACAAGAAGCGTGTGACTGCGCCAGCCGGCGGCAATTGGGAAGAGCTCGACCCCATCCGAAGGGGCAGGGTGCTGCGGATCCAGCTGCCGGCAACAGATCGGGATGCCGGTAACCTGCAGGCGCAAGCAGCGGCCCGCGAGCTAGTGCGGCTAACGATACTGGAAGGGTTGGACGTGAGGGGCTGCGCGGTGTTAGCTCGGTCACATCGCTATCTCGCACCTCTGCAAGCCTGGTGCGAGCAGAACGGCGTGCCTTATCACTTGGCCGCCAACAAGGACAGCGCGCTCCCGCTTACGCGCCTCAGGGAGTTTGTGAAGTTCGTGCGCATGATAGGCGCACATGAAGAAGCGTTAACGCCGGCAGACTTGCTGCAACTAGTCGAGGCTCGCGAGTTCAGTACGCAGTGGCGCGCATTCTTCACTACTGCATTAGAGCAGATGCAGGTCGAACTCGGAGATTCCAAGTTCTCCGCCGCCACTCTGGTGGACTGGTTGTATGAATACGCACGGGAAATACGCCAGCAAACCAGTGAAGGGCTATACCTGGGTACCGTCCATTCTGCCAAGGGGCTGGAGTTTCGGCATGTGGTGTTGCTCGACGGCAGCTGGAAAGTAACGGCTGACCAGCTCAGCGATGAAAGAAGGCTGTACTACGTCGGCATGACCCGGGCCGAGCATAGCCTGACGATCTGCGAATACCCCGGAGGGAACCCGTTCAGCCATGCTCTCGCAGATAGTGCAATGGTCGAGAACTTCACCGGCACTCATGATCCACAGCTTGAAGTGCAGTACCGACAGCTGACCCTCAGGGACGTGGACATCGGGTACGCGGGCAGGCATTCGGAGAGTGATTCGATTCACAAGGCATTAGCTGAGCTCTCCATCGGGCGTGAGGTCGAGCTGCGTCCAGAGGGTGGCCGTTATCTGATAGTTACTGAAGAAGGTTGGATAGTCGGACGGACGGCGAGGTCTTTCAAGCTGGATGCACTCCCGCGAAAATGCGAGGTAATGGGTATGGTTGTTCGCTATGCGGCGGACGGGGAGGAGCATTTTCGGAAGGGGATGCAGGTGGAACAGTGGGAGGTGCCGGTTGTGCGGGTAGCGTTTGTCGGCTGAACTATTGTGCTGAGGCCTGACGCAGAGCTGATGTAATACGATGGCAGGCATTCGCTATCGGCCAAATGCGGTCATCAGGTGCCTACAGAAACAGGGGCTATTCAATCTTTATCCGTGTAGAGGTCAGTACTGTCGCTTGGGATTTTGTGAGAATTTTTGAACCGTGATACTGCTCTAGAAGAGCTGCTGAGTTAAAGTCTTAGAATCCATCAGCCCGGCGTATTACCTTAAGCCGTCACAAGGAAGAGGCTATGCAGATCCAGCACTTGGAGATCGCAAATTTCCGCAAGCTCCTGTCCGTTCGAATCGACCTGGCAAGCACCACTACCCTATTGGTCGGGGCCAACAACAGTGGTAAGTCCTCCGCGATGTTGGCGCTGCGTAAATTTCTGCTTTCGAAAGCGAGCGCTTTCCGCCTCCAGGATTTAACGCTTGCTCACCTCACGACCATTCATGCCATTGGTGTCGAGTGGGAAGAGGCTGGCGAAACGTTCGAGATACCAGAGGCAAACCAGTGGACGCATTGGCTACCGACTCTCGATCTATGGGTGGAAGCCTCGCAAGGAGAACTGCATCACATCAAGGATCTGATTCCCAATTTTGCCTGGAAAGGTGGCCGCGTCGGGATGCGTTTTCGACTTGAGCCCAAGGACATGGCCAAACTTTTCACCGATTACCGAAAAGAGCGTAATCGCGTCAAAACACTGCTGCAGGAGATCTTGAACAAGACCGAGGAAGGAAAAACTCCACCCATCCTTTCACTTTGGCCGCAAAGTCTGCATGACTACTTTAACCGACGCTTGGGAGCGATGTTCACGATACGCTGGTATCGTCTCGATCCGGCGCAGCTCTGCGAACCAGATCCCAATACTCGTCACGCCAGCCCACAAGCACTGTCTGTGAACGCACGTCCGCTGGAGAGCAATCCACTGACCGATCTCATACGCGTTCACGAGATCAATGCGCAGCGCGGCTTTGGTGACAGCGCCGAGGAGTCCATCACTGAGGGACGAGGTGGTTCAGGGAAAAAGCTTACTGAGCAATTGCGTGCTTACTACAGTAGGCATCTGGATCCTGGTGACAGCCCTGACATTTCGGACTTGGAGGCGCTGACAGCCATTCAAGCGGCACAATCGGCTTTCGATTCCCGACTAACCTCCAGTTTCGCTCCCGCCCTTGAGGAGGTCGCCGGCCTAGGCTATCCGAATAATACTGACCCGGCGATCAGGGTAGAAACCCGCCTTTCCCCTACGGACGGCATGAACCATGAAGCTGCAGTGCTGTTCGAGTTGGATTCAGTCGTAGGTGCACCTGGTGCTCCTCCCATGCGCCTCCCCGAAACATCCAACGGCCTCGGTTATCAGAATCTGATCTCGATGATTTTCCAGCTGATGGCATTTCGGGATGAGTGGCTGAGGAAGTACAAAAATACCGAGGAACAGTCCGACGCAGGCGTTGAGCCGATCCACCTCGTGCTGGTTGAGGAGCCTGAAGCTCATCTCCATGTCCAAGTACAACAAGCCTTCATCAAGCACGCGTATCACGTCCTATGTAATGAGCCGCTTCTCAAGAAATACCCGAGGCTCAAAACACAGCTGGTGGTCAGCTCCCACTCCAGCCATGTTGCTCACGAGACGGATTATGCAAACCTTCGGTATTTCCGAAGGCTACCTGCAGGAATGGCCGGTGTACCCATCCCGGTGTCCACCGTCTCTAACTTGAGCACAGTGTTTGGTGACAAAAACCGTCATAAGCAAACCAAGGAGTTTGTGACTCGTTACCTGCGGGCGCAGCATGCCGATCTCTTCTTCGCTGACGCGGTTATATTGGTAGAAGGCGCTGCGGAGCGAATGATGATGCCGCATTTCCTACGCAGTCATTTTCCCTTCCTTGACCGTTGCTACATCACCATCCTGGATATCGGTGGCAGTCACGCGCATCGCCTCAGGCCGTTAGTCGATGCGCTGGGAATTGTGACGCTTGTGGTCACGGATTTGGACGCCGGATTTAAGAAATCAGCGGTACCCGTCAAGCGGAAGGCAAAACAAGAAACCAATAACCCCACCCTGCGCAGCTGGGTCACCGCCCTGGAAATTGGGCATGATGTCGACACGTTGCTGGATCTGGATGCGAAGCAAAAATCGCAGCAGATAGACGACTTGTTTGCGATTCGCATTGCGTATCAGACACCTATCAACGTCGTTCTGCCCAAAACGAAAGTTGAAGCCCTGGCGTTACCCAACACGTTTGAGGACAGTCTGGTGCTGAGCAATGTGCAGCACTTTGCCACGAAGCAAGGCAGGGGTATGACCAAGGCTTTCGCAAAAGCGCTGCGAGATTCTGCAACTGCAGACGACCTAGGTCAGGCTTTGTTCGACGCGCTCAGGTCAGGTGACAAGGCGGAGTTCGCGCTACAGGTGCTTGGTGACCCCGATTTCGCCAAGGTGGCTGTTCCGGAGTACATACGGGAAGGGCTCGTCTGGTTAGAGAAAAAGCTCAAGAAGAAGAGCAAGGAGCTCCTGATTATTCCTACGGCCAGTGTCGAGGTGACGCCCGAATGAATGCCACACAGGATGTCGCCGTTGAAATGACGCCCACTGCGGATGACGTTATCCAAGAGTGCCTTAGCCTAGAGCAGCCGCGCAGTTTCTTCCTATACGCCGGTGCCGGCTCAGGTAAGACCCACTCCCTCGTCGTGGCGGTGAAATCGCTTAAAGAACGTGAACGTCAGCGCCTCACGTTTGAAGGTCGGCAAATCGCGATCATTACGTACACCAACGCAGCCTGTGAGGAGATCGCACGTCGCCTTGAGCACGATCCGCTGGTTAAGGTTTCAACGATTCATGCTTTCTCTTGGAAGATGATAAAAGGCTTCAACGACGACATTCGTGAATGGTTACGTATCAAACTCGCGGGCGACATCGATGAATTGGATGACAAGCTCCGTCGGGCGAAAACAGTGAACAAGACGTCCCAGGCTAACCAGGCGAGCCGGGATAGCAAAGCTCGTCGTTTGGCATCCTTGGATGAAATTCCCGAATTTACCTACAGTCCGACGGGAGACAACGTAAGCAGGCAATCGCTGAATCACAGTGAAGTTATTCAGATGGCCGCAGCGTTTCTACCCCAGCCGCCTTTACTCGATGTTATGGCGGATCGGCACCCAGTGCTACTCATCGATGAGAGCCAAGATACAAACGGCTCGCTCATGGATGCATTTCTGAAAGCTCAGGCAGCGATTCCTGGGAGATTTTGCTTAGGACTGCTCGGCGATACGATGCAGCGTATCTACAACGACGGGAAGCCAAGGCTTGATGAGGCGATACCGCCAGACTGGGCGAAGCCTGAGAAACGTATCAATCGTCGTTGCCCGATCCGAGTGGTCGATTTAATCAACGATATCCGCGCGGGCGCCGATGATCATCAGCAGATACCAAAACCGGGAGCTGCCCAGGGTGCCGTACGCATGTTCTGCACCCGGCAAGCGCCGGGTCAGGACTTCAGCCTGGAAGACCAGATCGCTAAGCAAATGGCACAGATCACGGGAGATGCTCAGTGGGCCACCGGCATGGGAGGCCGCAAGACGCTGATCCTGGAGCACAAGATGGCTGCCCGCCGCATGGGGTTTGAGGGCGTGTTCGCTCCACTCTATGCAGTTGCACACCTGAATACCGCGTTGATGGACGGTACGTTACCCATACTCAAGGTTTTCTCGAAGGGGTAGCTCCAATCGCCGCAGCAGCCCTTTCGGATGATTTCACGCTCATAGAGGCGGTGCGGCTGCGCTCTCCTTTGCTTGATCCTAAGCACTTGGAGGCGGCTGGCAACAATCAATTCGAGCTCCTGGAATCTGTTGGAGTAGCGACTCAATCACTCTGCGAGATGTTGAAAAACAACGATCCCTTGGTTGAGGAGGTGGCTCAAATTCTCCTAAGTACGGGTTTGCTCGCGTTGCCTGATGGACTTGTTGAGGCGATGGCTCTAGGTGCCACTGCAGACCCTGCACCGGAAACGTCCGATCGCCGCGCACTTGAAATCCATGCCTATCGGGTTGTCCTAGGACGTCGTTACTCAGAGATGGCGGCCTTCGCAGGCTATGCAAATGGCCTTTCGCCCTACGGTACCCACCAGGGCGTCAAAGGCCTAGAGTTCCCCCGGGTGATGGTGATCCTGAACGACGAGGAAGCCGGCGGTTTCCTATTCAGCTATGAGAAATTGCTCGGTGTTACGCCGGCTTCGGCGACCGACATGAAGAATGAGAGCGAGGGTAAAGACACGTCGCTATCACGCACAAGAAGGCTCCTCTATGTCACCTGCAGTCGTGCTGAGGAGAGTTTGGCAATCGTGGTCTATAGCTCTCAACCAGAGATTGCGAAAGATAGAGTCATTAAAGCAGGCTGGTTGACCGCTGAAGAGATCGTAGTGCTCTGAACCAGCTCATTGAATAACTGAATCGCCCCTAGTTTCGTAGACACCTCCAGGCCTTATAATCG
>TARA_R110001632_G_scaffold36603_7_pt1 | contig 12203 bp, 11 predicted proteins | sample TARA_R110001632 | Tara Oceans TARA_R110001632 (sample SAMEA4398266) | marine metagenome | biome: Polar Biome; feature: [SRF] surface water layer (ENVO:00010504); material: water (ENVO:00002006), including particulate matter (ENVO:01000060) such as... | depth 5 m
CTCAGAGGCTGATACTCAACAGAATGGAAAAATAGCATGGCAAACCGCTGTTGACAAAAGAGAGTATAACGATTTTTATAGCACATTAACACGTGGTTCATACAATGCTAGTCAGCAACTACTTAACGTGGGTTCACCTTATAACAAAAACAATTTAAAACAGTTATTGTCATTAGTAAGCAAGTACCCTGCATACCAAGAACCTGTTTCACCTAAACATAACAAAAACATATATAACGATGAATCTTATATAGAAAATTACTTATCTAAGTACAAGCAACAATTAAATCAACGTTTACAACATTTAGGCGAACTTAAAGACGAAGATTATACAACATACGTAGACAGCCTACAAGAAATTGGAAAATTAACAATACCATTGGCTAAGGCCATGAAGCCAATGGCAATTAACCCTGCATTAATGCAAATTGGTGAAGATGATTCTCCTAAATTTTTAAGTTTTTCAAATTACAGAAAAGACGAAGTAGAAAGTCTAGTAGGTGTATTAAATGGCGAAGAGACTGATCCATTTGCACAAAATGTTATATCAAGAATACAGGAAACTCTTGGCGGTGGTATTAGAACTGCATTAAGTGAATATTATGCTTATAAACAAGGCAATCCGGGTTATTATAAAGACGCTGACATTAAAAAACTAATCAAAGAAAGATTTGGTGCAATAAAAAACTGGATGGATGGAATTGATAAAATAGCACAGAAAATAGGCTTTGATTCACAAGCAGGTGAAATTGCTGATAAAAGAGTTATAGATAAAAGAGCAGACAGTTTTGACAAAGACAGAAGATTAAAATCACAGATTGTGTTAAACATGCCTTCACATTCCTTTGTTTATGTAAGACAGCCTTTTATGGCCACAGTAAGCAAGAATGACGTTGACGGTGGTGATCAAACAGGTGGTGATTTACAAGGATGGTTATTAAGTCATAAAGACGAGTTTACAACCAAGTTAAATTCTGGTGGTGCTATATTTGTTATACCAGCGGCACATTGGAGCCAAGTTAAAGAAGCAGTAGACATTGTACAAATGCTAAACTCTTTAAAAGGATATCCACTTGGTGCGGCAAGTGAATGGAGACGTAAGCCAGCACAGGATGTTATAAGAAAATTTAAGCAAACATATGGTATATTTTTCCAAGATCTTGAAGACAGAGAAAAGTACACTCATGTTGGTTCTGATGAACAACAAGCATTTAAAAGTGCTGGTGTAGAGATATCACACGACGGTGACAGCAGAGAACCCAATGTAAAACCTCTAGTACCTACAGAAGATACAGCAAACCAAAAGAGTGGTGAACCTTTTGATAGATCAAGTGCTACAATGTGGTCATTAAATGCTGATGATCAACTGGAACAGGAAATGAAACGATTTAATGCATTTGACTGGACAGGTTGGGAACCAAAACATATTAAATGGATTAAAGACCGAACAGAAAAAACTGAAAGTTTTAATGGTGCATACGCAGAATTTAATGAAAAGTTTGGCGGACAAATAGCAATGAAATCCACAAGCGAAGCAATATTTATAGCGGCTGGACTATCTCTATCACAAAGAAGAGAATCAACATCACGTATTATGGACTTAGCAAATTGGGACGATCTAGCCAAGCATTTTAGATTAGGCGGCCAAGGAAAAGAGCTACTAAAACAATATGCAAATCATTATGGTAATTCGGCCCAAGTCGATACAGATGCTAATGTGTACACTAGCAATATCTCAGGCGACAGATTTGTTAATGCTGTGATGTATGCAATGAAAGAAATTAATAGTAGATATTCACAAAGCGATGGCGAATACACACCTAATAATAACGACAGTGACAGTAAAGATACTGATTATCATTATACTAAAGACGACACTTTATATGACAAAATTCGTAACAAGTATCCTTACTTCAATCAAATGATGCAAAATGGTATAGGTAACTATACACCAAATACAAATGAGATTGTTGATTTTTTAAACAACAGAACGGCACATACAGATCTATACAAAACGCAAGTACTAAAATGGCACCTAGCCAATAGAGGTGATGTTAAATCGTTAGAATATGTAAGAAGACTTGACTTAAACACAACAGAAAGTTCAATTAGTAAATTTGATAAATTAAATTTACAGGAACAACTTGATTTATTAGAAAAAATAGATGGCAAAAAAATACAAAAAGTTGCCAAAGGTTTTGAGCACCCTAACAAGTCAGGCAAGCCAGTAAAAGTTGAAGAAGTTAAAGTGCAAGAAGATGGCGTTCCTGATAACACAACTGTAAGACTTATTAAAAAATTACTAGGACATGAGATGCCTGCATGGGATCTTAAAAAACAGATGGATGCCTACTTTATAATGCCAGACCCTAAGATGATAACAGCCTTTAGATCCAGGATGGCTAATGGTGGAAAAGATTCAGATCTAAGACCTATATTTAAAAGTTTCCTAGACAATCAGTTAGACCCTGCAATTAAGAAGCAACTACAACTAAAAGAAGGTGTAGATGATGTTATTGACAGAATACAAAATTTACCTGCTGAAGATGAAAAAACTGATAAAGTTATTTCATATATAGAACAATTATTAGATGATATGGGTGTTGGTGGTAGACTGGCAAGTTTAACTGCTAAATTAGATCAGATAGACGATGATGAAGTTAAAAAAGCAAATATTAAGATAGCAAAAATAATTGCCAGTATAGATATGACGCCTTTGGAAAGAGCTCAACTATTTGCAAGTTGGAAAGAAGATAAACTAGTAGATACAGAAAAACTTTTATCAGGCGGCTCATATGGGTTTGAGGACATATTTAAAGGATATGGTTTTGAACAGTACATGACAGAATTTATAGATGATTTAGCAGATGTTGATGCATATGGTATAGGTGCAGGTGAGTTTTTACTTGCGGTACTAAGTAAAAAAATCAGAGGTATTGGTGCATCAGGTGGAGCAGGTGATTTATTAATAGACGGCAGAAGTGTTGAATTAAAAACTAAAACTAAGAGAAATGCACGTTTTTATGATGAGCATGTTAAACCAGATCAAACTTGGGCAACCAAAGTAGAAGAATTTAAAAAGAATTTTGCAGACATAGAAGAAGTTGCTGAAATACCTACAACAGGTATGAATCAAACTATGTTATCCCAAATGTTAAAAAACACAAAACTACTGCAAAACCCTGTCAGAATGAAACAGGTATTAGTGTCTATAAAAGGCATCTTTATGGCCACAATGACTAACTTATCAAATGCTCAATATAATGAATTAATTAAATCATTAACACTTGGTGATGCTGTAGCATTTAGACAAAAATATGGTGAGTATAATATATTAAACTACTTAAATATTAAACGAGCAATGGGTGAATTAGAAGGCATAGCATTCATGGATAAAACAAAGAAAACTGTTGCTTATGTAAAAGGTTTAGAGGACATACAACAAAACTTTACATTAGAGGTGGGAACATTATATCCTATTAGTGCTGTAGTTAGATACCCATTCCCACAAATAGGCTTAAAGCAGAAATAAAATGAAACTGTTTGAGTTAGAGGGTAGGCCTGATCAAGAAAAAGATTTCCCCAGACATATAATGCCTCAAATAAGAAAGGAACATCTGATCGATAGTCCTTTTGATTTTCAAACAGGTGAAGTACCAATATCAAAACTAAAACCAGTTCAGTCCCAACGAGTTAAAGGTATGCACGACAAAGCAAAACGTGGTTTTGACGATGGCACTATACGACCTGTGATCATAGACAAAGATAATTTTATAGTAAACGGGCACCACAGATATGATGTTGCACGTGGTATGGATATAGAAGATATTGCTGTTATCAAAGTAGATGCTACTATAGAAGATCTAATTAAGCATTACAGTAATACTGCTGACAAGCAACCTACTATAGAGGATAAATGGAAGAAAAACCTTAAGAAAAAAATTAAAAAAATGCCCAAAAAAATATCAGGGTCTAGCTCAAATATATTATTTAACTTGGGACTGGCAGAAACTATAGAAGCAGGACAGGACTTTAATGCATTACTGCAAGGCATAGAATCAGACCTTAAGCAACGTGAAAAGGATCTTAAAAAACTACCTAAGAAAAGTATATATGACGAAAACTTTAAAGACGGTAAGAAGCCGGGTCGCAAGGGCCTAGCAAAACGTAGTGGTGTAAACACCAAAGCAAGTGTAAGCAGTTTGCGTAAAACAGCAAAGAACAGCACAGGCGAAAAGCAAAGAATGGCTCATTGGTTAGCCAATATGAAGTCAGGTAAGAAAAAATCTAAATAAATACTGGTATGTCATCGTATATCAAAAATAACAGCAGTAATGTACCAAACAGTAGTAATGTACCAGAACATCTGAGACAAGCATTAGTAAATGTTAATACAGGTGATAACCATGTGATCCCCCAGAGTCAGAGTGATACTGGCAAAAAAATACTTGGTGGTAAACGATTTACTGATGTTTATACCACAAATTTATCTAAAATTAGAAAGGCATGGCACGAAGCAGTTTTTTCCTATATACTAAATACACCAAAACTAAAATTAGAAGCAGATAGTAAGTACAGTAAACGGGTTGGTTGGTATCCTTCAGATGATGAGGAGGGCTTTATAAAAAATACACAAGATGAGACTAGTAAAAAACTAATGTATAAATTAGGGTGGACAGATGCACAAGGTAAAACCAAAGATTTGTGGTACAATCTTAATGAATTTGGCTTTAGGTGTGTAAATTTTAGTACTGCTGACCGACCAGGTATAGTAACTTTAGGGTGTAGTTTTACTTTTGGTGTAGGAATATCTAATAAAGACACGTTTGCACAAAAAGTAGCAAGTCATTATGGATTAGAAAATTATAATTTAGGTACACCAGGTAGAGGTTTAGATTTCTTATCAATTTATGTATCATTATTTTTAGAGCATGAATTAAATCCTGAACTCATAAAAGCAGTAGTTGTGTATTTGCCACCAGCAGGTAGAGAAACAATATTTCACTATAATGACGGTGATCTACAAACTGCCGAGATGCATAATGATGTTATGGCACCCACAAATTGGTATCAAGGCAAACCATTAAAAAATTTAGTGCCGGTTAATTCCGAAGTAGCAGGTAGATTTAATTTATATGATACTGAAGACAAAGTAGAAATACAGCAAAAATTAGATGATGGTTTAAGTAGATATATAGACGAATATAGATCTACATTGTGGGAACATCTAATGATGACAAAAGAAAATCATTTTAAACGTGATATGTTTTCATTAAACACTATAAAGTTATTCTGTTTAGAAAAAAATATACCATTAGTGATTGCAACACAATCATCACCAATAGCAACTACTATAGACTTTGCAAGAGATTTAATGCATTTTGGTCCTAAAACACATTCTAATATTGCACATGATATAATTTCCCAACTAAACATTCATCTATCCTGATAAATAGTTATATGAAAATAAGAGATATAGTAACTGAAACAGCAAGTGCAGGCGCCACAGGTGCAGGTAGTGTTGCCGCTGTAAACTCTGTAATAGGTGGCATGATCAAGCGACCAGACCCAAGCATTTATACTAAAAAGAAAAAGAAAAAGAAAGCAAAGAAAGTAGAGTCTGATGAAAGCAGTTAAGTGCAAGAACAAGTATCTAAATTTTATCAGTAGTTTAGAATCCAAAGTTTTCAATAAAGTCGATACAACTGGCTTTGTTGGTGTAAATACATTAAGTGAAAGAGAACAACATATAGCAGAAGAACTATATAAAAAAGATATCCTTCAAAAAATTACACAAGGTGAAAAAATTGGCTACAAAATATACCCACAAAAAGAGAAACTTTAATAAAAAAGAAATCGCATCTAAGTTAGATAGACTAGCAGAGAAGGTTGCTAAACGTAAAGTTTACACAGTACAAAAAACACAGGATGGGTATAATATAATAAATTATACAACAAAAGAAATATTTGTTAGAGACATTCCTTTTTTAAATATTGCTCAGAGTTACACTAATACGTTAAACAGTGATTCAGATGTATATTCAAGCATGAACATGCAAAAGCATGTTGATGTATACCACAAACACCAAACCGACGTACTGTTCTACAAGCATACTATAAGAAATAGTAAAGATATAGATAAAGTTTTTACAGCAGGTGTAAGAATGGCAGACAGTTTGCTATTTATTCAGGAAGCAAAACGACATCTAGCATATTTTTAATCACAAAAATATTTATAAATGATAAATAAGAGTATAGCGAATATATACTTAGGATAGAATTATGTTTATAAGAGATTTCAACCCGCAAGGGCAGACAAAAATTACAAAAATTAACAAGTTATTGAGCGAGCAATTTGGTATGACTATCAAAACTGCTTTCCCAAAGAAAGCCAAAATAGAATCCATTATTGAAATGGCAGATATGGCTATTGTTAAATTAAAAGATAGCAGTAAGCAGTTTCAGTTACAACCTGAATATGCAAAGTATCTTGGCATTAAGGACATTATGTCTAATATGCTAAGTGAAAGCATGTATGCTGAATCACCAGCATTTAAAGAGCTTAAAGGCCAAATAAAAACTCGTATACATGAGCTTATGGATGGTGGTTATACTGAGGACGAAGCAATATCAAGATGTGCAAACGACTGTAGAGAAATGCCACATGCATATAATGATGACGCATTACAGCCTATAATAATAACAGCGGCAAAACAATACATGCAAGACTCTTCATGTTCAAATGAAGCATTAGAAGAACTTGCTGTTGAAGGACCACAAACAGATTTAAATGAAAAACTATTAGCCGAACTTGCAAAAGAGTGTGGCGTAGAGTTAACTGACGCAACAAGTTATGATGCAATTGAAGAAAAACTAGGCATGTTTGCCGAAGTAACTGGCAAAAGCAGAGATTCAGTTGTTGGATTCCTAAACGGTTTAGAAGAAGATAAACTTGAAGCAGGTATTAGATATTTTGGCGGACAGATTGCTTTTGAAAACAAAGGCAAAGATCATGATGGAGACGGAGACGTTGATTCAGATGATTACATGGCGGCAAGAGATAAAGCAATTAAAAATGCAATTAAAAAACAAGACGCAAAAGAAAGTATGTTTGATGACATCTTAAATGACATGTTAGCAGAAGAAATTGAAGGCACAACTATTGAAGAAGCAGAAGTTGTAATGGCTGTTAGAGCATTAGCAGACGACATTCAGGATCACGTTGAAAGACTAGGCAGAATGGTAAACGAAGATATTCCTGCAATTTCAGATCAAATGGTACATGAATTTGGTGCTCAAAGAGCGGCAGATTTTAAAACTCAAGCAGAAACAATTTTACAAGGTGCACTAGATAGTTCCAAACAAGCAAAAGATGGTGTCAACCAACTAGTTGGTGGAATTACTGGTGAAGACGCTGGCATTATGGGAGACGAAACAGGCTCTATAGATGACATGCCAATGGGTGGTGATAGTCCAATAGACGATATGGCAACAATGCCAGAACCAGAAATGGATATAAACGAACCTGCCGCTTCAGGCCCTGAATCAGAGCCACTTGGTAGAGCACCAGTAGAAGGCTAAGCCATGCTCATTAATGAGGTCATAGCAACAGAGGGAGAAACTGAATTTGCAACAGGTTTGTTAGCAAAAGTTCAGGATATCATAACAGTTGCGATGGCTAGAGACATTAAAAAAATATCCACAGTAAAATTACAAAAAATACTAGACGCAAACGGATACACAGACTTATCATTAGACCAAGTTAAACTTGCTGTTGATCAAAGTGGATTTGCTAGTAGTATTGATGACACACAAATAATTCCTAAAGATGAACTATCAGGTGATTTAGACACAGAAGCAGAACCATCAGTAGACGTAGGTGCCATGGCAGGCAACCAGGCTATGAAAGATATTAAAGGAAGTTTATAATGGCTAATATATTTGTTAACGCCACACAGGCAAGAACAAACACCAGGAACAACGTAGTTATTCATGGTGAAATAAAAACTATCGAATCAGAAGTTTTTGCAAATATAGATGCTGGTGTATTATATGCCAACGTTGTATCAAGTTCAACAATGACAAACAGTAATGTCTATTACTATGTTTGGAGTGGGGCAACAACAGACGCCACAAAATTAGATCAGATTAATTATGTTAAGAAATATTTTGTAGACTTAGGCTACGGAGTTTCCATTTTAACTAATTCTGCATCAAATAATACTATTACCTGGAACGTTTCCTGGTAAATACTATTACAAACAAATAACTTAAAACAATTTTAATGCTAATAGCAAAATACGAGTATCCTACTCTACAAAGGAAAACCCAAACAAATGGTAAAAGACAATACGTCGGAGACGACAGTATTCCTGTACCCAGTGTAACAACAGTACTAAGTGAGACAGGTGATAAAACTGCTCTTATTAACTGGCGTAAACGTGTAGGCGATGCTGAAGCAACTCGTATAAGCTCAGAGGCGGCAGGGTTAGGCACCAAAGTACACAATGCAATAGAGAAGTATATCCTAAAAGAAGAATGGGATACATTTGGCAACAATCATGTAAGTGTACTTGCTAAGACAATGACAACCATGATGGTTGAAAACGGTCTTACTAAAATTGATGAGTTATGGGGTGTTGAAGTAGGATTAATTGCGGCAGGACTATATGCAGGCACATCAGATGCTATTGGTGTATATGAAGGTGAAGATGCAATTATTGACTTCAAGACTGCTAAAAAGATCAAGAAACGTGAATGGATTGAAGATTACTTTATGCAAGGTTGTGCGTACGCATTAGCACACAATGAGATGATGGGCACAGAGATTCGTAAAGTAGTTATACTAATGGTAGACAGAGAAGGCAAATTTGCAGAGTTTACTATCAAAGGAGAAGAGTTTGATGAGTACTGTGATAAGTGGGCTGGACGCCTAGCGGATTATTACTCTAAAATTTCTTAAAGTTTCCTAAAAATGATAAATACTAGGTAATAGGAGACTTATTTAGTATGGCAACAAGTAACAACACAGTAGTAGTATCAAGGATACAAAACCGTAGAGGTCTAAAGCAAGACTTACCTCAACCTCTTCGTTCCGGAGAGATAGGTTTATCAACAGATAGCAGACAAGTTTACATAGGTGGTGAAGGAACGTCTTCAACATTTAATAAAACTCTTGTATTTGAAAATACTGATAATGCAAAACAAATTGTAGACAGTATTGCAAACAATCAAATAATTGCATTCACTGTGCCTCACAGAAGATATGATACTAGTGCAGATGGACTAGATGGCACAACTAAAAGTTTTACGTGGACTCCACAAAGTGATGTTAGTGTAACTAATAATGCTAGAGATGTATTTAGAAGCACAGTAGGAGCAGGCAATGTTGTAAGTATACAATCAGGTGCGGCTTTTGATGCTGACGATTTAACAGTAGTAAAAAATGGCGTACAATTAACTGGTAATAATACAGCCGCAATTGGCGACCTAACTACAGAAGATTATATATTTACTGGTGGTACTAGTTTAGGTACTAACCACACAATTACATTTAAAACAACTCCTGCAACAAGTGATGATATAGGTATTACATATTATGGAAATACTGCTATAGTAAGAGCTTTAGACGGTGCAAGTACTAGTGATGCTAACATTAAACCAAGTTATAGCACATTAACAAATTTTTACAGCAGACAGAGTATACCAACATTTTTACAAATACCCACAGACTTAATAGTTGTTAATGCAACTACTGGCACAGGGTATATTGGATTACAGCATAAGCATACAGCAATCATATCAACAAGTACAGCCGCAGTTACTAATAACTTCTCAAGTGCTCAAGTAGGTAATTTCCTAGTAAGTAGAACCAGTGAAGCAGTAGCAAGTGCATCATTTGCCGCAAGTGGCAGTACAGTAACAGTTGCATATACTGATGCTAGTACATATTACAGCACAACAGCAAACAGTTATAACAGAGTATATGTTAGTGCTGGATCAGACGCAGACGTTGATGGAGTTTACAGCATAGTATCTGCAAACGCAACACACTTTACATATACAGTAAGTGGAACACCAGATGCAACAGGTACATTAACTCATACCAGAGTTAGACAATTTGACTTGTCAGGTGTTAATGATGCTAATATAACTACGGCATTATCTAGCATCAGCAGTATAGTAAATAATACAGCAGATGTTTGGCACAGTTTAAATTTGCTTCCTGAGTATAATCCTGCTACAGGTAGTCAGGTATCATCTACTAAAGTTTATTTCTCACACAGATCATCGTCAAGTAGTACACCATTAACATTTACATTACATGAAGATAGTGTAACATCTACATTGGCTGTTTTAAAATTAACAGCAGGTGCATATACACAAGATAATACTATTAAAGCACAGTTAGAGAACTTTTTATACGATGCTATGATAGATCCAGCTCTTGATGTATTTGAATCTGTTGATACTAACCAAGAATATACAAGCAATGCCACAGTTAAAGCAACTATTGGTGAGTATAGTTTAGTATTAAATACTGAGGGTACTGAGATTACTTTTAACAGTAATGAAGAAGCCAGAAACTTCTCAACACTAGTAAACAAACTGTATTTTGAATACAGCATTTATAATACACCTGGCGCAGGTGGATTAGGAAGTTTAACAGTTAACTCAAAAGGATTAACAAATGTTAAAAACAATATCCAATTACAAACAGCCGAAGGTGCCGCTAGTGGATCACCAGATGTAGGATATGATACAACTGAAACAGCAAGTGTTCCTGCTAGTGCAAATACAAATATTAAAACATTTGATATGTCAACATATGATACGTTTGTAATAGACTATTCATTAGATTATAGAAGTGCTGGAAATTTATATAGAAAAGTTGGTATACTACAGTTATCAAGTTATGACTATGGAGCAGGTAATCCTGCAGATGTGGTTATACAAGATATGGGCACAGACAAAGCACTAGGATCAGTTACAGGAAACGTACAGTTTTCAGCAAACGTGGTTAGTAGTGTTTTAACATTAACAGCAATTAGTAGTGTTAATCAATCTTGCAATATGAAGTATATTGTGAGAAAATGGAATGCACCATTGGCTTAGATGTTTTTAAAGACACATAGCCCACAAGATAGATTAAGAGTATGGAGAGAGGTTAGGTCCAGAGAATACTCTACACCTGAAAGCCTTGCAAAACAATTTGCAGGTATCGAATTATTACCCAGATATATAGACTATTATACTCCCAACAGTTGGCCAACACCTTTTGAAATTGTAACAGAAGGGTACTTATGTTTAAGCGGAGTTACATTAGTTCTTGCCGCAACATTAGTACACAAAAAGTTCATATTAGACAACGAATTATGCTTTACCGTGATAAGTAATAACATAACGGGAGAGTCAGGTATTGTCCTAATATATGATAATAAAGTTTATAACTTTACTCCGGGAGAGATTGTTACTTTGGATTTTGTCAAAGAGAACGCAACAATTTTTCAAACACATAAAATAGATATAGAAACACTTTCTTATTGACTTTTATACAGTTATATAGTACAATTTGTCTGCGATAAATATAACTTTAACAATAAGAAATTTTAGGATTTGACACACATGCAAGTACAGAAAAGAGATGGTAGCCTTGAAAATTTAGACATAGACAAATTACACAAAGTTGTAATGTATGCATGTGAAGATATTTCAGGTGTTAGTGCAAGTGAAGTAGAAATCAATTCCAAAATCCAATTTTTTGATAAAATTAAATCAACAGATGTACAAGAGACAATTATTAAGAGTGCGGCAGATTTAATATCAGAAGAAACTCCTAACTATCAATATGTAGCAGGAAGGCTAATCAACTATCATTTGCGTAAAATGGTATATAATAGTTTTACACCTCCTTGCTTATGCGACATTATTGATGACAATATTGAGGCAGGATTTTACGATAAAGAGTTTACTGAACTATACACAAAAGACGAAATTAATCAGTTGCAAGAATTTATTAATCATGACAGAGATGAAGTATTAACCTATGCGGCTATGGAACAATTCCGTGGCAAGTATCTAGTACAAAACAGAAGTACAGGCAAAATTTACGAAACACCACAAGTAGCATATATAATGATAGCGGCTACCTTGTTCAGTAAGTATCCTGCAGAAACCAGATTAAGGTATGTTAAAGACTACTA
>TARA_R110001632_G_scaffold51365_6_pt1 | contig 12191 bp, 10 predicted proteins | sample TARA_R110001632 | Tara Oceans TARA_R110001632 (sample SAMEA4398266) | marine metagenome | biome: Polar Biome; feature: [SRF] surface water layer (ENVO:00010504); material: water (ENVO:00002006), including particulate matter (ENVO:01000060) such as... | depth 5 m
TTTACCTTTTACGTAACCATCCTTAAGTATTTTTTTAGCTTTAACTGCTGATAAACTTTTCTTACTCATTATTTGTAACTTAATTGTGCTGGTGTAACAATAAATTGACTTACTAAATGAACTGTTGATTTATTATCAAGGATGTGCCTTACTTTTAAATCTTTTGCTCTTAGAGGTGACTTTCTGTACGTGCTAGGACCATAGTTCATGTTAGATTGATTAACCACCTTATCTAATGATTTAGATGTACAAGGTGTATTGAACAATGGTATTTTACTATCTATCTGCAATGCCCAGAATGTATTATATTGGTAGAAGTTATCACTCTTAGTATATAGAATAGTTTTACTATCATCGTTGAATATAGGATACTTTCCATAACTAGACAAATTATTTTCAGGTTTTGGTACAAGTTCTAATATACCTGTAGACTGTTGACCATTATATAGTATAGCTTTATTAAACCACTCGCCATTAACTTGTATTCTACGATTGTTATCAAACTGCTCTGTTTCACTTGGAAAGTACTTATAAGCATTTGTATAATCTTTTATATTTTGCAATATCTCATCTTGAAAACTATAAGAAAAAGGATATTCAATAATGTAAGGTTCTATTATACCATAAAAATAATTGTAAATAGATTGATTTGTCAAATGAGACCATAAACAACCTGTACCATCTTCTACAAAACTAGTATTTATCCATTCTTCATTTGATATATTTTTCAATTCAAACGTAGTTTCAAAACTACAATTACCTTTTGACTTAATTTTTATAACTGTTTGATCATTATCTATTTCAAAAGATATACCTTGAATTAATTGTTGTCTAGTTACATTAGATAATAAAAGATTATCAAGTAAGTCTAATATGTCAAAAGGTCCTTGATTGGAACCAGATGATTTAAGTTTTATTGATACAGTCTTATTACTCATTTTTTAATATATTATATTGGACAGCTACCGTTTAATACTGCTCCTGGTATTGCTATACTTGCACAAACACTTGTTGTGTTTCCAGAAGGTACATTTAAGTACTTTTCATTCCCTAAACAATCTATATAAACAAGAGACCTCGGTCCTTGTACTGTATATTCATTACATACTCCAGAAGTTGTTGTAGTTGTAGTGGTTGTTGGTGTTATAGTTGTTGTAGTTGTTGTTGTTTGTGAACATATTCTAATTTCAATTATAGTTCCACTTTCTAATTTAAATACATAACCACTTCCTGAATAAGATGATTCTGTAGAGTACCATCCATCTGGTGGAAATACACAAGCTGTACTAATGCCTTCATAAACAATAGTGCCAATATTAAGTCCATCTTCAAAAGAATATTGAACAGTTCTGTGTATAGGAAGATCAATAGGTGTTGGAGATCCTTGAGAAGCGTCTACTAAAAATGCAGCATTACAAGCTTCTTGAGAACTACCTGTACTTATTACAGCAGCATTAGGAAATCTTTCATAACCTTCTAAAAATAAACCTGTATATAAATTACTAGGTCTTGAACATATTGTTGTTGTAGTTGTTGGAGGTACTATTATAACTGCAGTACCTGCTAGTTCACAGTAATTTAAAATAAAACTTCCTCCTGATAAATCACAATCTGCAGCTTGTGTAGTTGTTGTAGTTGTTGTGAACAAAGGTGGAGAAGTAGTAGTTGTTGTTGTAGTTATTATTACTGGAGGTTGAACTTCTCCAACTATAACTTCAAAATTAGGAACTTCATTATTTAACTCACAACATCCATTTTTGCCTGAATAAAAGAAAGCATTGTCTGCTATATAATAGTTTGGAATATATGAATGAAAAGATACCCAACTTTTAATGTTAAAATCAAAAGACATTGTCCATGATTTATTACAAAAGTACTTTTGATCTTCTAAAAATATAATTGTTTCTATTCCTAAAGAATCTGTTATATAAAACGAATCATTAATTTTATTATATTTAATATCTTTAGAAAGTGGTGAATAATCAAGTTTAGTAATAATTATTCTTTCAAACCTACTATCATAAACACCATGTAAACCAACTCCGTTAAAGTTGTTATCTGTTTCTACATTAGGAAAAGTTCTTAATATATGAAACGGAAGTTCATCTTTCATAAATTTATTAACTCCAGAATTAAATGATGTTAAGTCAACAGCTTTTCCTGCAATTAGAAACACTTGACCTCTTTTAGAATCAATAGTTACTTGACCTTGAGGTATCTTAAGTAAGAACTTATTTTGAGAACCTACATATCCAAGGTCTGTTTCAGCAAAATCAATTGGTGGAGAACCTTCAAATAATTTAGAATTACCAATATAAGCTGCTTGAGGATTAGATGTGTCAATTGTTAAAAGATTATTATATAACAATGACTTGTTTTCAAAACGTGCAAGTATTGCTTTATTTTGAATACCATCTAATGATATTAAGTTACCATAATTTTGAGGAAAGTCATGAAAAGACAAAGCTCTATATACTAACCAGTTGTTTACTTTATTGTCAGCACTAACTATTGCTGGATCAGAATAAATAGCTCTAAATGGAAAATTAGTAAGACAAAAATCTTTATTCCAATTTGGAGGAAGATGTGTAAATTTATTTTCTTTATTTTGTTTAGAAAAAGTTACATTATAATAGTAAGTATTGTCTTGAGCAATAGGTACGTTCTTTTCTTGAAACCAATCATCAGGAATTCCTGAACTTACGTGTGGCCAAAAATCACCTTCATTATTATTAAAAGCCTGTCTTAAATCTGTATTATACGTACTTTCACAATAAAAGTTAGGAATCCCATATGCAAACATATAAATGTACCCATCATAAAATGTTCTAGCAGAACCTGAACCAACTGGAACAGAAGAAGGGTCATTAGGGCAATCAAAGTTATGAGCTTTATAAGATATAATATTTCTCATAGGTACTGTAGGATCGCTTTCTACATCAAAGTCTTCTAATATAGATCTTGAAGAATGCCAATACTTTGGATAACCTATGTTACCTATCTCATCATAAAATATATCACTATCGTCAGGAGCACTTACTCTATTATCAATAAAAAAAGGTAATTTAGTTTTATATGTAAATCTAGAAATAAAAACATCCCCTCCAAAAACAGTTTCTACTTTTGAATTATTAACTAAAGATTGATAACCTGTATCTATTGTTTCATAGGAGTATATTTGTCCCCATTGACTAGGAACAATATTTTTCATAGAAGCATAGTACGATACTACAGAAATGTCTTTTTCTTTTCCAGGAGCTCCACAAGAACCTCCTTCTGATATAGTAAATCTAGAGTTGTCTTCGATTAATGATGTCCCAGAATTCATTAAACTAGGTGTTTCATTAGGAAAAGGTATAGCACTTACAGAAGCACCATCTTTTCTTTTATCTTTTGTTTTTATAAATACAGATGTTTCTCTATTCCAGTTATTAATATCTAACTCATTTTTTCCTAGTGATTGAACTCCAGGTATTACATATCTGCTAAAGTCTATATCTCTTTGTTTAATACCTCCACTAACATTATTATCTATAGGTAATGAATAATCATAATTAGCTCTAGAATTAAATGACATTCCATAATTTTTTCTAGTAATACCATTTATATATATTGTAAGATACGCTTGAAAAGCAGTAAACATTATACCTGCATTAAACGGATCAGTAATATTTGCAATATCTTCTGAACTATTTAAAGCATCAATCTGTGCTTCTTTAGATAAAAGCTTATATTTAGCATTATCTTTTACATCAACAAAATGAGCTTTACCTGCTCCAAACATTACACTCTCTAACTTTAAAACATCACCTAAAAAAGGTTGACCAAATGAAGTTTCAGGAGAATTAAATATTTGTCTATATGTAACATCTTCTCCTTTTTGAGATTGAATAGATGGTTGTTTTTTTTCTTTGCTACAATCTAAAGGAGACCTTCTAGAGTTACCTCTATTTGATGTTCCAAGTTGAAACCCTATTCTAACCTCATCTCTTGTAGGAGGGTTATTACCAATTTCTTCAATAGTTATGTCTATTATACGTCTAGAAGAAGGACCTCCAGTATTAACAGCATAAGGAGGAGGAGCATCAGCGTCAACAACAACAGTACTACGTGGATCACCTGTTGCAACAAATACTTCGCTAAAGTTTGTTCCATTAATGTTTTCATCATTAAAAGGGTCATACCATTCAAGTCGCATACCTTTTACTCTTGACTCAACTTCATATACATCATAATTACCTGGACCAATAACCATTTTATTACCTAGTATGTTTGTAGGTCTAGTAATTGAACATATTTCTAAAATCTCACCCACTTGAATTACACCCTCTGTTGATTTACCATTAAGTATGCTTGTATATCCGTATCTACCAGGTTCAGTATTTTCAGAATTAACTGGTAAGTATATTAACCATGGTTTTGACTCATTTGCAAATGCATTGTTGTTAGCTAATATAAAAGGATCATCAGTTAAATCATTATATGGGTAATTAGGATAATAGTATTCTTCTTCATCTCTAGTATACTTATTTACATTTCTAAGCATACCTTTTGCAACAATAGATCTATTTGTACTTCTGTTACCTCTTACTATTTTATATCCAATTATATCATCTTTCTGATCTGAAGTTAATTCTGAAGATTGTATTAAACCGTTTATTTGAGAATTATCTATTCTTATACCAATTGGAAAAACAGCATTGTCTTGCATTGATGGTATAATTTTATTACTTCCGTAATTAATTTCATCATTCTCAATAATAGGACTAATTGATACATCTGGAAACTTATGATGTCTTATTTTTTCTCCTGCTAAACTTCCCCAAAGATCAGAGTTACAAGGATATTCTTCTTTAGATTCCCAATAAGCTAACTGACCATGTTGGTAAGGACCTTTATATTGTTCATCATTTGCATCATATCCTAAAGAAAAACCTGTTAAAGATGCTGTATTATAAATCTTCCACCAAGGTGAATAACCAAGATCTCCAGACTGATAGTCAGGATCTCCTACAAAATCATCATTTGAATCAGGTACGTCAGGATAACTTTCATTGCTATTTTTTGATCTACCTGGGATATGAAAACCGTCTGTTTGTTTACCGTTTTTAAGAAGAAATACAATTTCAAAAGCATATACTTCATCACGCATGTATCCACGTAAATTTGTAGCATTCACTTCATTTGAGTAATCTTCTTCTGGTGGTATTCTATATGTTTCCCATCCTAAAGTTACATTGCTTGCAATTGATTGATAATTAATTCTATCAATGGATTTAAGATTATTCCATACAATAATATCTTGTACTGCTGTAACATCATTAGCTATATCGTAATAAGGAAACTTTTCAAATATATCAGACGCTGAAAGTTGTATAGCTGTTTTATCTGTTCCTGAATAAGTTATTTCTTTAAATGATTCTTCAATATTGTAGGTACCTATTAGCTCATAAGAAGAAACATTATTTATTGTTTTTATTACAGCTATGTTAAAATGTTGAAATTGACCAGTTAAGTCAAGATTAGATACTCCTACAATAATAGATTTTCCTACAGGATAATTAAAGTTTACTGTAGTATTAAACTTATCAGCAATAGGAATTGGATTAGTTATTGAGTAATATGAAGTTAACTCATTACCGTTAATGTCTGAATATTGAATTCCAAATTGATAAGTACCAGAAGTTAAATCACCAACACTACTTATCTTTGTTACATCTAATTGAGGTATAGAAAAGTTTGGTTGAATTTTAAGTTGATTACAATCTAATTCATTTCCATATACAGGATCACAACTAGGTGTACCTGACGTAAGTTTATAAGGAATGTTTTCAATATCTAAATATCTTCTAGAATTATTTCCATCTGTCCAGTATATTTCTGTAGTACAGTTAGTTATTCTATGTACAATTTTAGGAATAGGATGTTTTATATCAAAATTTAAACAAGGGGCATTAATTAATGTTTGGTATTTACAATTGTTATTGTCCATATAACCAATTTCACTTGCTCTTTGTTTAGAGTTAGATAAGAAAAATATATGTTTTCTTTTTTCTGGAATGTAATACTCACCAATAAGTTTGTATCCTGTTGGAAATGTAAGACACAACTCATTACCTAACTCATTTTGATAACTTACAGAATTGTCATCAAAGTTTTCAACACAAGCATTTAAAGCATAAGTAACCTTACCTTTCCCAACTTGACTAACAGAACTATCCAAGTTTAACCCTGCTTGGGCACTTCCTGGATTAAGTTTTATATTTCCTTGATTTTTTGATTTTTCTTCAGCCATTATATTTAATTATTACGTCTTCTTCCAAATCTATTTGTACGATTAGGAAGTTCATATTTATTAAACCTATTTAAATCTTTTTTAATTCTTCTTTGCTTTTCCCAAGATGTTTGCTTTTTAACTTCATTGCTTGCCATAATAAAAGCCTCATCATGCAACTGCTTATAATACATTAACTTTTGTTGTAATTGATTAAACGTTTCATCATTAGTTTGATTTGTTAACGTTTCAAAAACTTTATATTTAATAAAAGCTTCTACATACTCTGAAATTCTAAAATTATCAGGAATCAATTGATTTCCACTATCATCATAATTTGTAGAATAAAATAATAAATGAATAGTAGCGTTTCTAAAATTTGTTACAAACTTATTATCTCTAATGTCAAAACTATCATAAGTTGATGAACCTGGAGTAAAACTTCCTACAGGAGGAGAGAAATTATTCCAATCTTGTCTATATGAAACATCGCAATGACTTCTTGCAGATATATTACCTGGTTTAAGCAAATAGTCATGTTTATATGACCTAGCTATCTCATTATTTGTTTTATATACAGCTTGTACTAATTCAGGCATACATGTACCATCACAAGATGGATGTTGACATGCAGAATTATTACAAGGTGTACCACCTATTGTAAGTGGTGATATTTGTATGGTTGTTGCATTTGCAGCCTGAGAATAAAATGATGTTGCAGATGGATAAGGATTTCCTGGAACTTCAGCACACATCCATGCTTCTCTAACAGCATGAAAATTATCAGGAAGTCTTGCTTGGAAATCTTCTACAAATAAAACTTGTTCATCAATTTTATATGTTGTTTTACCAAGTTTACTTAAACATTTATTTAAGTAAGTAGGAAACAATAAATCATCTACGGCACCTGTATCAAAGTAACTTTTTAGTTCTTCCTTTATAGTAGCGTATGTAGGCTCTGGTGATACAAAATTATATTTATAGTAATATGACATTCTTAAAATCTTTTATTCCATTCATTGTATATGTATTGATACTTTTTATCAGTATTTACATAATGTGATAATAATCTAGACGTAACTCTTGTGGGTTTAAAGAACCAACAAGCAGAGTGTCTAAACCTTGCAGTATTTTTAAACCAAACCCAACCAAAAAAATAACCTTCTGTATGATAATTAAAATTATAAATATGCTTACCTTTTTCTTTAGTCTTTTTCCAATCAATAGGTAAGTTTACAAACTCTTTACCACCGTTACTTTTTATTTTTTTTCTTTTCTTTTTATTTATTGAAAATTCTCCAAAACCAAAAGGTAATTTTTCTTTTTCTCCAGTTTCTAATATGTGATATTTAAATTGATCATTAAATTCATATATAATACTTTTCCAATCAATATAAGTTAATTTTACATCTTTGTGCTTTTTACAAAAATCAGAATAGTTTTTTCTACTTGTACTTCTCCAATCAACTTTTACTCTTGGCATTATTTAATTTGTTGGTTGAGAATTAGGTGCTTGGCCATCAATTCCTTCATTGCTCATATCTGACTTTATATTAAAGTATGTATTTAAAAGCTTTGTTGATGTCATTGCTAACGTTTGTTGTTCTAAATACCCAGGAACAAAAGACTCTCTGTCTAAAGGGTTCATGCAATAATCTTCTGTGCTATAGTTGGTGTTACACTTACAATCTGGATACATTATTTCTTTAGGTATGTTTTCTTCAAAAAAAGCAGATATTCTAATAGACTCAACTAAAGGGTTACTTAAATATAAATAACCATTAGATATCCAAAAATAGCTTTCTTTTTTAATCATAGGGAGCTTTAATAAATTTAAATATCTATTTATAGTTATTTCTTTTATTTTAGTCCCTGATCCTCCCATAGCGTTTATTGAATAAACTCCTTGTATTACATACTGATAGTTACCTTCAGATATTTTAGGAAGTTTATATTTTGATTTTGCTACAGTACAAGGATCGACATAATCACAACATTCAGAAATAGGCACTTCGCACATTTCTAAACAAGGTATTGTAGTAAATAAAGTATCACTAGCCCATAGCCTTCTTAAATTAGTTTCTCTTTTAATTAAAACTAGTGCATTGGTTTTAATTTCAGAAGAAATAGCTCTATCAGTTATTAATGCATCAGTAGATAAGATCTTGTGTGTTGATCTAATATCTGAAATTAATTTTCTATATGTTGACATAATTATATTCTTTTTTCAAATTCACAAACTTTACCTTCTTTTTTATCATACCCTAAAAGTAAAGCTGCTCGTACAGAATGAACATATCCACTATCCCTGTGCCACCTATCAGCATCTGATAAACTAGGCATCTGTTGTATTCTACAACCTTTTATTTCTTTAGCCATATAGTGATGCTTATCACCTGTATGAACTTCTTGATATTTAGAGTTTCCAAACATCTTTCCCCAAATTGAGTGAGTTGCAAACAGTAACGGTAAAGATTCTATTTTACAATTACCATGATGGTAACCAATAAATGTATTTCCTAAAGTTAATGCTTTTACTGGAGAACTATCTCTCAGAAACTCTACATCTTTATCATCTGAAAAATAAATATCTAAAGCATGTGCTAAATAGAATGATTTAGTTTTATCATGATTACCTGGAACAAGTACAACAATTACCTTATTAGAATATATTCTTTGAATATTAATAGAGTCTATAAGCATTGAAAACCCTAACTCATATTCTGAATCATACTCCATAATAATATCTTGTGGAGTTCCTTGTGTAGTTTGATTCTGATAGTTATCTGTATGAAAAAAATCATTTGATATTGGAAATACAACTGTATCTATATTATAAACCTTTGAGGTTTTAACCATTAAGTCTTTAGTCATATCGTGAAATAACTTAACACGCTTATTTATATCATTGTTTCCTTCAATATATCTTTTGGCCAAGTGAAAATCAGAAATAGAAAGCTCCACATCTATTGTGTCCTTACCTGAGTCTAATTTAGTTTTATTTATTTCTACTTTATTAGGTTTATAGTTTTTTAAAAACTTAGAAAAGTCTTCAGCAGTGTAATCAGAAGGTCCTTTTCTTTTTGAAAATATAGAAGATGTAAACTTACCACTTGGTAACATCTTGGACCAGTAGTTTGTAATTATATACTCGTCTAAGTTTATTTTATGAAGTTCTGCTAAATCTAAGTCATTCTTAGGTTCAAAATTTGAAGTAATTGTACTTTCTACAATACCTTTACCTATGTTAACTTTCTTTACACTTTCAGAAACTTCTTTGTCTGCGTTTTTAAAAAAGTTAGAATCTTCAGAGTTTTCAGTATTTCTAAGTTCTTTTAAAAGTTCACTAACTTCTTCTTCTGTAATTTCTAGTTTCTTAGCATAAAACTTTTTACTTTTTTTCCAATGTATTAATTTTTTTAATTCATTAAGTGTTTCTGAAGAGTTTATCATTTTATTAAATTAAAAAATATTGTAAAGATATATAATTTATCTTGTATATAATAAATAAATTTAGTAAAGGGTTTGATCTTTATAATTAAATTAATTATAAATAAAAACTCCTAGAAGCATAATACCTCTAGGAGAAATCTTGTAAAACCAAAAAAAACAAGATTTTATATTATACTAATGTTAGTGAAAAACTATCCATTCTGAACCATCAGACCAAGCAGTTAAACCATGATATGCTTTATTTAAAGTATAGTAACCAGGACTAACAATTCCATTTATAGATTCTCCAGCAGGTGCTTGTATATGAACTTTATGATTAGAAGATAATGTTCCGTTTGATATTATTTCAATTTTTCTTACTCCTGAAACAGCAGAAGGTAAAATTAAATCATGTGTGCCAGCACCTCCAGACCATTTTAAATATATCTTATTCTTAACATTTGTATAAGTTGTAGATGTTCCTGAAGATATATTAATTATAAAAGGATCAGTTGAATTTATAGTTGGTTCAACATAATCAACAACAAGATCTAGTAAATCAATACTCTTAGATAAAGCTTCGCTATTGTCAACAACATACATTTGATCTTTATCTGCTGGAGTAGTTAGTTTTGGAAGTTCTGATAGTTTTTCTGAAGCCATGTTTTAAAGTTCTATAAAATTATTATTTTCTTGTTCAATAGGGTCTGATGTTTCTAATAATAAAAACGACCCAACTATTATTGTAGTTGATGTTGTTGTTGTTGTTGGTATTTCTAAATTTATAAATATCTCATTTTTGCACTTATCTGTTGTAGATAAAACTTTGATTATAGTAGTTCCATTTGGTACTTGATCAGAAACAAAACCATTTATTAAAGATTGTCTAGAAACATTAGTTTCAAATGCTGACGTATAATTATCTACATTTGAATATATTAAAAAATTATCAGCATCGACACCTATATTTTGAAATTGTATTATTGCTGTCATTTATTTATGTTAATGTTATATCTATATAATTAATACACTTATCTAAAGCTTGAACTCTAACTTCTGTAGAGTTATCAGGAATATTAACATTTACACCAAATATTAAATTTGCTACACTTACACTAGAAAGAACAGGAGTTGTAAAATTATCAGAATTTGAATATATATCAAATAAAGAAGTACTTGCACCTGCTGTAGTTAAAGTTACTGTTGCTATCATTAAAATAAAATTTAAGGTTTTATATAAATTGTTTGGCATCCACATGACCAATTTAAAACCACATTATTACATTTAGGATTTACTGGTAAAAAAGCATCTTCGTTATTTTTCATATTATGGTATATAAACTATATAGTAAATTCCTATTCCTGGCTGATAATTTAAATGAGACTCATTCCCTCCTACATTACTGTTTTGAACAATAGTACTTATAGTAATTCCTGTTGTGTTTGAATTTGTAGATAATGTGCCTACATTATTAGAATCTCTTCTGAAATTCTGACCATTAGGAGCGTCTGTACTACCTGCATCAGCATTTGCTGTATGAGTATGTCCAGGATCATTTACATTTGTTGTTACTGTTGCAAGATGTGTATGACTAGGTAGTTCTCCTGTAGTTAGAGCAACTTCGTTTTTTCCAAAGTTAGAATTTAATGTATAGTTTGGATTTCCTGAAACAGCTGGGTCTACTGATGAAGACATTGATCCCCCTCCCATTCCAGAAGTTGCACCCACTAAAACTCTACCTCTTAAGTCAGGAGTTCCGTTAGAACCATTACATAAATATATTTTATCCCAATCACCTGTACCTGCTCCAGATCCATCAAAATTACTTAATGGTCCTGTATATCCTGTTACAGCATAAGGAGCCATTCTGTTACTAATTAATGTTTGACTAGGTTGTGAAGATAAATAGTTTGCTATGTATGTGTTTATGTCTGCTATTTTTACATATGTAGAACCTACAAGACTTATGAATGATGTTAGGTCAGTATCAACAGAGCAAAGCTTTGTTATTACAGCTTGTAAAACATCATGTGTACTTGTATTATCTGAAACAGTTAAACATCCTAATGTATATTCTGTATTTGGATTTTGAGTTTCAAGTGTAGTTAGTCTAGTATCTATTGTACATATAGTTTTAACTAATGCAGTAAGATAATCATTTAGTGTAAAAGGTGATGCTGCTGGAAGATTTGATTCTATTATAGTACAAATATCACTAGATAAAACAGAAGGGTAAACTCCTGAACCATTTAAAGCACTTACTAAAAATTCAGTTATTTTTTCTTGAACACTAAGTAAAGAATCTCCTTTAGTTATTTGCAGTTGAGATATGTTCTCACCTGTATACCTGACGCATTTATCTGATGTAATTTCTGTACACCCATTAAAACAATTTTGACAATACATATTTTTATTTTATAATTATTAAACTACATTAGTAGTTCTTGTTGGTATTAAATATTTACCCATTTAACAGCACGCACA
>TARA_R110001632_G_scaffold110054_3_pt1 | contig 12163 bp, 14 predicted proteins | sample TARA_R110001632 | Tara Oceans TARA_R110001632 (sample SAMEA4398266) | marine metagenome | biome: Polar Biome; feature: [SRF] surface water layer (ENVO:00010504); material: water (ENVO:00002006), including particulate matter (ENVO:01000060) such as... | depth 5 m
GTTAAATATATGGTCAGAAATGGTTTCTTCGTTTGATATTAACTTAAATTTATGAAATTCGAATTCGGTGTAATTTGTATTAGTTATGTTTTTAGGGAAATTACCAGCACCAAAAATGATGTGTGGTGAATCGTCTAATCCCAACTCTCTTTGACTCAAATCAACATTTAAAATTATTTCATTGTTTAAATACAATTCCATTTTATCTCCATAAATGTGATTTAGTTTAAGTTTAGTTAATTCGTGTGGTGTAATTATATGTGGTAGTGAATGATACTCTACATCGTCTTCAAATGTGGTTGTAAACGAAATACCGTCATTATTAATATTCAAACCCATGTACTTCGGTACTAACGCAAATAACGTCTTATCCAAATCACTTTCATCTGTTAGTGTGAAATCAATTTCCATTGTATAGTTCATTTTATTTGAAAGTATCTTGTTTCCTGCATTCTCAGGGAATGTCTCACAAATACTATTGGGCCAAAATATCCACGGTTCTCCTTTATTTATTTTTAACATAAAATTCTTTTAATTCTGGAAATGTTTCTAAAAAATTTAAATTTCGTCTTTTATCATACTGATCGACAAACTTGACGAAATCTCTCCTATTGGTGTCGACATCAAAATCATCTACACCCACAGCATAATCGTATGTTCGTTTTAATTTCTGTATTTCTACTGTGGAAAACCCATAATTATCGTGGGTAAATTCCTTCATACCATAATATAACATTTTTTTAGCGGACTGTAAAATCAATTCTTTATGATTTTCCTCTAAAATTTTGACAGACATGTGTTTTGGATGTCTTATATATGAAGTATCTAATTGTATTGCAGAAACCCAATATCTTTGATTGTTTTGATATTGTTTCTTTAAATCAAATACCTTATCAATTAAATCATCATATGTGAATACTGACAACGCATTAAAGGTTGACATTATATTAATTGTCACCTTTGGTAGTTTAGTTAATATTTTTTCTACATTCACCCAAAATTTAGTATCATCTAACCCATATCTCAAATATTCTGCTTGTGATTTAGTTGCTTCAATTGAGGTGAACACTATAAATTCTTTAACTTTATTGTTTTCAGTCAAATCCTCAATTATATTTATAAACCTATCAATGATATCATCACTTACACCTAAATTAGTATTTATCGCCAATGATAAATTTGGATTTACCGTGTGGTTATTCTGAATGTATTCTAACAACTTAAATGTGTCAGGTGATAATAGTGGTTCTCCACCTGTAACCCTGAATGTATGTAAGTCAGGATATAGATCAGGAAACCATTTCCAAAACGCCTCAACATATGGGTTAAAATCATTATGATGGATTGGCATTTCATTTCTTTTCTTTAAATCATCAGTCCCATTATAGTCAGATGATAATTTATAAGCACCATTTTTATTTATTTCACTAACCCATTTAGATGAAAATTGTGGACCACAGTACGCACACTTAAAATTACATACATTTGAGAATGAGACCTCAACATATTTTGGATTGTAGTTACCTCTCCAACCGTATTCTTTTATTTCTTCAATGTATGGTTCCGACCAAGATTCTGAGGATTTAAATACTCTGTCAGAGAATGAGTTTGAGTTATCTTCAATTTTCCAACAGTAGTCACATTCACTTGGACGTTCGTTGTTCAACATCTCCTTACGTGCTCTTTTTTTGTGTTGTGTGTTATGTAGTGCTGATGGGTTATTTTTAAGTTCAATTAATGGTATTTTGTGTGGACTTGGGTGGTGGCACGAATGTGTCATTCCAGTACCTAAATGTATTGTCACTTGTGTCCATTTTGCGGCACAAAATCCTTTACCTTTTTGGTCGAGTTGTTTTTTTATATTTGATAATAACTCACTCATAATTTTACGTTAAAGATTTTACATTTTATCGAATGGTTAGTGACATCCACAACTTCGTATTTAACAGTGTTAATACCGTCTTTTTTATAATCAATTTTTCTTTGTTGCATCTCAGTAACAAATCTTTTTTCATTTCTTGCTGTGGTCTCACCTTTAGCCCACTTACCATTAACAAATCCCTCATCATTGTGTGGTAGACAATAGAAACTACCTTCTCTCCTATGTGGTAAGGATGATGATTTAATTGAGATTGTTTTGTTTTCAAATTCAACGTTTTTTACGTCGGTATCAATATCATCCTCAAAGTCATATTCATAGATAAGGTCTTTGGTGTTTTTAAAACATTCTTCAAAATTATCAAAATATCTGTTATAAACCCTAAAACCGGCAATCTCACCTTTAAAATGATTACCCGTGTGTTGACACGACCCTATTATAAATGGTGAGGTGGATAAATGTGTTTTTAATTTACCTGGAAAAATAATCGGTTTGTTCCTCATGACATCACCATTATTTGAAACCATTTGTTCATTCATAAACATATATAACTCATCTTTCTCAGAATCAAAAGATGTTGTGATCCATGACCACTCACCTTCATTCCTTTTCATCCAATTGTATATTGGATTAGTATTCCTATCATAATATAATGAACTATATGCTCTTGAATTATTAAATGATAATCCCCACGTCCAACTATTTTCTTTCCTTAGTATTGGATACTCAATAAATTGTCGTTTCTCATCACCCACTAACCAAATTGGTACCTTTTCAGGTTGTTGCTCTGATTTAACTAACATTGAAATGGTGTGACTATTATGTAGACAACTATTGATCGTTCTATCCATTGGTGTTCGTATTGATGAATTCACCCCATTAAATTTACCAACTCGTTTGTTTTTTGATTCTTGTAACACTCTTTGATTTACATACCCCTCAAACTTACATCTCCATAATAAATCATCATCCTCTTGACCCCAATCCCAATATCCGTTAGAATATCCGTTGGTCCTTTCAACTTGTTCTTTATTAAACAATACAACACCACCAAAATATTCTTCATACCCCATTGAGTATGAATATTTAGATAATTTAGTTGCAATGTGTATTGGTGTTGTTTCGGGATATGAATAATCACAATTATCATCATGTGGTAACATGTCAACGTCATGCCACGCAACGTAGTCACACCCATCTTTAAATGCCTCCAATGCCGCAATATTTTTCATCGACCCCCTATTGAATAACTTATCATCAACTTGGTGAGCAACGTAGAACGTATATTCAATTCCTTTCTTTTCCAAAAAAGGACCTAATGATGAAACTAACTTATTTAGATGTTCTTCCCTATCTCTATATGGTATACATATACCTAATTTATGACTCATATACCTACCGTTATTTGTGTTTGGTTATTTCTTGTAGTTCGATCCCACACAGTATATTTAAGATTGGATAAACCATCTTCATTAGGGTTTCTATAACCTTTATCCATTTCATTGTGAAACCTTAATTGATTGTATCTGATATTAATATCTGTCCATGCACCGTCCTTATATCCACTAGATTCGTGAGATAGTAAATCGAAGTAACCTCTTTTCCTAAAGGGTACTTTTATCGTAACTTCACGTTCGTTAGGGATTATTACCGTTTCACAATTAACCAATGTTAGAACATTGTCTCTGTCTGATAGGTCGATAATATCATACCCAACCACATATCTCATATCAAAGTAATGTATTAATTCCCCACAATTAGAGTACCCATCAAAAGTTCTGGTAAGGGAATATTTTGTATTCTTACTTATTGGTTCTATTTCTTGTGTTGGGATAACCACTCTATAAATTGCCACCTGACTTATGGTTCCTTGGAATAATTCTTCTCCTTCGTTTTTTGAACCTATAAATATTTTACCGTCTTCAGATTTTTTTAAATCCTTTTTATACTTTGTGGATCCAATCAATTTACCATCTTGATACATCGTAATTATTTTACGATCTTGATTTATGGTAACAACTAATGTTTTTTTAATGTCGTGTTCTATTTTGGAATCGATTGACGCCCATTCTTTTCCGTCTTTCATTAAGACTTTATATCTTCTAAAAGAATCATAACTTATCGTTAACTCTATTTCAGGTATTGATAATGCGGTGTATCGATCGTATCCATTTTTAGGGTCACACACTATCGGATCTGAATCCATTGTAATCATGATTGTTAACCCATGACTCTCCAAATTACCTTGAAAATCGGAGTAGGAGTATGAATCCACACCATTAAATTTTAATGCAGAGTCTCCACCACCTTCAACATTACGAACCAACGTATCAAATGGGATTCCTTTATCACAACATCTTTTAAATAAATCGTCATCTTCAAACCCCCAACCCCAATACTCGTTGGAGTATCCATTTATAATTTTAAAAACGTCAGATGGGAATAGGGTAACTCCTCCGAAGTATTGATCGAAAACATCTCTTTTAAAATCTTTATCCTCAATTAGAAAATCTGTTGCCAAATGTAATGGTACGTTGGAGTGTGTGTAATCCACTTTAAGTGGTATCATATCTATATCATGAAAGACCACATAATTACATCCTAACCTAAGTGACTCCTCAAAACCAATATTAAGTAGTAAACCCCTATTAAATAATTTTGCATCATCTTGTTCTACAACTATTAATTCGTAGTCAACACCCATATTGGCCATATACTCAGTCATTTTTCTTTTGAAAAGAACTAACTGTCTATACCTATCCCTATAGGGTACTATGATACCTAATTTATTCGGACTCTTTTTCAATGTCATCAGATTTTATAACATTCTTATGGAATTCATGTAGGTAATATTGCATTCTTTCGTCCCACCCCGACTTATCGATCTCTTCAAACCATATGGTGAGTGCGTCCAAAGTATTACCTATTTTCTCTAATGCCTTAACCTTTCTTTCTTCGAGGAATAACCTTTCCTCATCTAAACTTATTTCTGTGTTTTTTTTTGCCATAATTATATACTTACTATTTTTCTTATTAATTTATTCCAATGTTTATATGAACTATAAATTGGTTTGCTTGACTTCAAGAATAGATATTCTTTGTTTTTTAAGTCTACCTTAAATTTCGTTTTCCTTAACTCATCATATAACTTAAAATATTCCTTAGAATAGGCATACGGTTCATTGAGATCAACCACCATCTTTATTCGGTCTACACACGTTTCATCCCATTTAAAATGATGTACCTGAATTGAATAATCTTTATATGGTGCAATAATCGGATGTCCCCACCCTTGCCATCTCCATGTGGTGTGACCATCTATGTTTGCATAATGTTGACCATTAGTAATTTCAATATTACCTTTAACCACACAAACCTTATTTGGACATGCATTACTCATTGGGTATCTAAAGAACCCTCCGTATGGGAATTGTTCAAATATAGGTGTTTTATTTTCTAATTTAGGAAACGATCCATTAGGACCAACTCTATCAATAAACCCACCTCTAACCATTGACCATAAGTTTTCATCACAATCACTAATTATTTTACGTAGATCATTATTGGGGTACACGTGAAATTCATCTATGTCTGCAATAACCCACCAATCGTCCTTTTTTTTAGACTTAATCATATTATAAAGAATGGTAACCTTTTCCCAATCAAAAACCCTATCTCTAACTACCTTTACAATATTACAATTATCGTGTTTCTCTATTATTGGTTTTACCCTACTTAGTATTCTTGGGGATCCCTCGGATTCATACACAACAAACTGTATTTCATCTACATGTTTAGAATAGTGATCTATGAAATGAGGTAGTAACTCATGTCCATGCCCTATCACACATAATAATCTAATCATTTTCTTTTTATTAATGTTAATCCTGTTGACGAGGGTTTATCTTTTATATTACCAAAATTAAATAAGTCCATTACTACCCAATCATTATTATTTTTCAATTCATTTATAAATTTAGAAGGACCATTGAAGGGGAAGAAATCTTTCTTAGAATCTTCAGATATAATTAAAGTTTCGGAATATGAAGAATCCGTATCATGTATCATAATTAACCCGTTAGGGGTTAGAATTTTTGAGTACAAATCGAAATCTTTCTTCACACCTTCGTACGAATGGTCACCGTCTATGAAAAGTAAGTCAATCATGATATCTTCCCTAACGAAAAAATCATAATACGCCTTTTCAGATGTCTCTTTTATGAATCTTGGAAAAAATGTCTTTTGGTAAAAACCTTCCATATCACATACATTACTCTCACCCCCAACACCATTACATGGGTCAACAACGTAGGTTGTTCCAATGTCACCCCAACTATATGTTGGGTTACCTTCGAAGATACCTTGTTTGTGTAGGTCGATTCTTGCTTGTGTCATTATTCTTGGTATGTATCCACCACCAGTTCCAATACAAACACAGTTTTTATATCTCATGTGTTGTATCATAGAATATACAATTATACCATCACCCATATGATTATTAGTTGCACCATGTGTCCACAGAAAAGGTATTTTTTCACCGTTATCTGTGGTTATATGAGATTCTATGTAATTTTGGTTAGTTATCATTTTAAGTGGTCGGGTATATCTATAGTTGGTGTGTGTCTTGTTATGGGTTTTAATACGTTAGATGACAACGAAACTAACTTTGAGTCTTTTTGTATAGGGATTTGATTTAATTTACAGGATAATGAGATTGATACTCCTTCACCCGCACCTGACACACTTTTATTATATTTTAGATCACAATACTCTTTTACTATTTGTAATTTCTCATATGATTTAAAGAAATCCTCACTTTTAAAACCACTTTTGTTAAATACAATAAAATATTCCCACATTGTCTCTAAACTATCAATATTGGGATATAATGATTTAGCGTAATTTTTATAATCTAACCACTCATCATCTTGCATCGGAATGTCACCCACAGTTTTAAATTTTGCGGTATGGTTCCATAGTGTGTCTATATAAGAAACACCATCTTTAAAATTATAACCCTCGAATCTTTTGAATAAACTGTAATCTTTGACGTGTAGATCTGCATCTAATAATATACATACGTCATGTTTTTGATGAATGTCTTTAACCAATAGAACCTTATCATAGTATGATTTGTAAGTTCTTTTATAGGGAACTATGGTTATTCTCCCCCAAAATCTCTTTAAAAAGTAATTTTCGTTGTCAGTAAGTACAAAACAAGGAAACCCTCCCTTAATGAGATTACCTATAATGTTTTCAGCTCCTTTGAAGTATCTATCATCTCCGAAGCACATAATTCCGAAACCTATGTTCTCCATAGGTAATAATATAACGAAAAAATTTTAAAAAGACAAGTCTACCCTAAACCAAAAATGGTTTTATACGATAAGAAGTTTTGTTTTACTTGGATGTCTGTTAGTGAAGTACTGTATCTTCTAAATACGGGAATACATCCGTCAAAGTATGCGTTCCAACTTTTACCAATACTATTAACGGGACCCCCATTTGACGTGGTACTACTAAATCCCGAGACACTATCTTTAACTCCATTTATGTAAAAGTCCATCGTACCCCCTGATCTGTTAACCCATACTAAATGATAGTATTCATTATAGTTTACCGTGATACTACTGTTGTGGTTTTGCCAACCTCCGTCATAATTTCTATAATGCATTTTATTACCATATATTCCAAATGCGTTTGCGACGGGGCCTCCTGAGTTGTTTGATAGTATTGAATAACTAGACCCATGGGCATTAACAATAGTTTCTATAGCCCAATCTCCGTTACCTAAAGTAACACTATCTATGTTAATATAATTAGAACTACCATTAAATTCAGGATAACCTTCGGGTGTCCATAAAACATTAGATGTGTCTAATGTTTGATTATCCTTAAGGTCAATTAAGGATTCGGTATTTGATCTAGTTCCTTGAGTAAACTTCGTCGCTTCATTTTTACCTACCTCAACTTGAAAATCACACATATCTATTGAGTATGGATCACTTGAGGAATTCGGCCACCAATATGATATAAATGAATATGTGTTTGATGATGTCCACGTGAATTCATATTTTTTCCAATCTCTTGTTAGAGGACCAAAACTTGTTGAACTTCCCGCAAAACCACCACCAAAATAGGTTGAGTACCCTAAAGACTTTCCTTCACCTCTTCCATCTGACCTCTTCAACCAAACACTAATTGTTATTACATCTCCCAAAGTCACGGGTGTATGGACATTGTATGCCATGCCATCAACAACAGAGTCAGATCTATATACATGTAATCTCATATTATTAGTACCGTGTCTTCTACCTCCGTTTGGTACTATTTCTTTAATAAGACCTGCGTTTGGTAGGTGAGGTGGTCCCCACCACATAGTTGGGAAGTTCGTTGGGTTAATAGGTATTCTTGTGTCATTTGCATAAGCGTCATGAACCTTAAAGAATCCCGTATCAGGATTTATATATCCTTCAGACCCATTTTGAGAACTATTATATTCGTGTAAACTAAATGAGTTGGTATTGTTTATTTTTTTAATAACATAATTAGTGCCTGCAGTAACCCCACCTCCTGTTGTTTGAGGTCTTAACACATCGAAACTTCTTATCGTTCTACCTACAGTACCCAATAAAACTATATTATCTGAAACAGAACTAATGGTCCCTATCGAAAAATAAGTATTACTATTATATTGATTGGTGTTATATGTACCCCAATTATTTTGGGTAGTAAAGTTACTATTATGTTGTGGTGAAGGTGTCTTATTAGTTGTTGGTTCCCCACCAAAAGAGAAACCTTCAGAGTCATAACCAAAAACCAAACCTTCATTATTTAAACCTCCACCTACTTTCATAATCCGTATCTGTGTTTACCATTATTATAAATTTGTAGAATATCTTCATCAGACAGTACGGTGTTATAACCATAAACCTGACCTATATTACCTGTATGATAATAACCCGAAGAATGATAATCCGCTCCGAGTAACGTAGATCCCGCGTCCTTAACACCACCTCTAAAAGATTGGTTTGTATTTGTAAAACCAACGGTATTTTTTAAAACACCATCAACATAAATTTTAATATCTCCAGTACCACCATTTCGAGTACAGGTTAATAAATGATATTTTCCATCACCTGTTATATCAACGTTAGAACTTAGTAAATTTGAGTTACTTCCACCATCTCCCATCCAAACAGCGGCAGCACCATGATATCTACTCATTAATTTAATTCCATATAAGTAACTATCCGAAGTACCTATAACCGTTTGGTGAGGTGATCCTGTACTTCCCTGTTTAACCCAACCAACTAATGAAACATTATATAAATTACGTAGGGGACTTGTTGTACCGTAATTAAAGTAACTACCATTTGCACCAAAAGTAAATGTCCCTCCACCATCGGTCACATGAGTAATTGTACCTGTAATTGTTGTACTATCATCAGAGTGTGAGGTATTTCTATAGTTGGTTCCGTCCCAAGATATTGTACTGGCGGGGTCGACAGAAAAAACTAAACCCTCATGTTGTATGTTTGGTCCTAATTTTATCCCCATTATAAATTGTTTTCTGCTTCTTCTAATGTGTCGTACACCCCAACCAAGTTCGCATCCTCTAAAATAAACCAACACGGTAGACCTTCTAAATTTTTACCTTCTTCTATTGTTCTCATAGACCAAATCTTCCTTTTTGTGCGTTATAGTTTTGTAAAACTTGTTCACCACTTACAACGTTATTATAAACCTTGATTACAGATATTCCACCCGAAAACTGTCTACCGTTACCCTCCCAACCAATATTAAGGTCAGAATAATATGATCCCGTACTTGTAGATGTTGTCACCGTATTTTCCAAAACACCATTTATATACTGATAAAGTTCTCCTGTTGATGAATTCCATACCGACATTAAATGATGCCACCTATTTCGATCCATTTGAGTTGTTGGTTCATGATAACCACTTGGACTCGCGGAGTACCAATAATTACTTAATCTTCTATTTGACTTATTCCAACTTAAATAACAATACCCTTGAATTACCGCACCTCTATCTCCTGAACTTACTTCATCCTGAGGATATATCCACGCTTCTAATGTTAAATCGTTTGTAGTTTTATTATTATCGGTATTGGCGTTAAATCGTTTTCCCACCGCATCTAATATGAAACATTTAGCTCCACCTAATTCTCCGTGAGTTGGAGAACCGAAAATATCTGCATTGTGACCATTACCACTCAAATCGTACCAAGTAGAACCACTACCAGAGTAAGATCGTTCAGATGACGCATCTAATATTAAATTTGCTTGAACGTTGTTGGTGTTAGCACCTCTGAATATTCCCATACTTATAAATACTAAAGTTATTGATTTGTTTTACCAAAAGAGTAAATTCCTAAGTGACCAATTTCATTACTTAAAAGAGTGTCAATAAAGATTTCACCACCTAAGTTTCTTAACTTCTCAAATAAAATAAAATCCTCACCAAACCAATCGTCAGTGTCTTTCTTATATCTAAACTCAAAGTAGGGTTTTTCTAATTGTTTAAACAAATCTGTTTTCATAAGAATACATCCCATTCCAACACCCTCAACTTTAACCAATTCATCTTTTGTATCCATCGGAACCCAACTATCCCAATCACCAACATTTGTATATGCAACAGGTTTAACGGGTTTTGACCTTTTTAGGTAGTTACACCCCACAATATCTTTTTCGTGTGACAGTAGTCTTAAAAGTGTGGTTGATGGGAAAGTCATATCACTATCCAACCATAGAATATAGTCGGACTCCACTTCCATCGCCATTTTAACCAACCTTTCTCTTTGGTTTAAAAGTATTGTACTTGAATCGAAAAAGAGATAGGTCTCGATATTAGATTTTTCTGTTGTTTTTACTAGTTGTGTAAGTGAGAATGCGAATTGTGAATGTACCATATCCCTTGTTGGTACTAATATTGATATTTTCAATTTCCTACCGTCCCACATTGATGATGAATATATGTTTTTCTTCATGTTCCTGGCGTACTTTCAGATACTGTGTCGTCTTGCGTCGTTACACTTTGAGCAATCTTTATTAATTCCTGTACACGTTTAGTAACCAACTGAAAATCTTCAATTGGTAGGTTCGTGATAGTTGTGTAAGTTTCTTTTGTGTAAACTCCGTTGATTAGAAGTTCAACGGATCCAATTCTTGAATATTTTTCGATGATAGACATCCTTATTGTCTCTTCATCCCCATTATGAAGTTTTTCTAACTTCACCTTGTCGTACATACCGTGGATTACCTTTAATTTTCGATATTGATCTTTAAACTTAGATGAAAAGATAGATAGGAACCTATAAACCTTCAGATTTACATTAAATCTATTTAGTTTCTCCCTATCGTAGTCAATACCTGACCATTTTATGTAAAGTAATTCATAAAGACTCCTCATAACATTAATATAAGGAATTAAATCAGTATAATAAAGTTTAATATGTGTTTGGTGTGTCTAACCCACCAAAATCACTTGATTCTTCTGTTGAAGACCCCGAAACTATGTCGGATATGTTAGTGGTGGCATTACTTCTATTAATACCAAGAGTACCATTAAGTTTGATGTCTGTACCTGCAGATGGTGGGTATGCTGATGTAGTACCAAGTGCTCTTGATATCCTACCCATACTTATTTCTGTTCCTGTTGCTGGAATTATACCCATAGTATTCTTTTCTTATATTGGGTATGTACCCATATCAAATCTATTTTTATGAGCTTCATAATTACCCGAAATTTGACTTTCCGTCAAATCCTCATCCCATAACTTAAAAGATGCGACATTGTTAGTTCCATATCTGTTAGTACTACCCCTACCAATTGAATGAAGACCTAAACTATACCCAAAGGAAAACGTCTTATTAAAGGTCGTGAAATCCTCACCATTTAAATAAATATTATACGTTCCCGTATTAGTGCCAGTACTACTATATGAAATAGTTAAATGATGAAACTTACCCGCAGTAAAATGAGACGACTTGGTTAAACTCGTATATGTAATTTGCGTACCCGCAGCACCTGAGGATCCTTCATAATATGTCAAGTTTCCTGCGGAATGGAACATCCAATAACCACCCGAATTTAAATTCCCTCCAAATATACCACTCCAACTTGTATCGGATTGATCCCACGGATTAAAAACAATTTCAACAGTCCATGATTGTGAGGGGGTTTTTTGAATTGTAGAAGGAAGAGAGATATAATCATCAGTACCGTCCATCTCAAACCAATTCAACTGTCGATAATC
>TARA_R110001632_G_scaffold56416_2_pt1 | contig 12157 bp, 12 predicted proteins | sample TARA_R110001632 | Tara Oceans TARA_R110001632 (sample SAMEA4398266) | marine metagenome | biome: Polar Biome; feature: [SRF] surface water layer (ENVO:00010504); material: water (ENVO:00002006), including particulate matter (ENVO:01000060) such as... | depth 5 m
AACATCTAATACATCAGTAACTGGTACAATTGTAGATTCTTCTCCTGGCATTTCTAAAGTTAGTGGAGAGATTGCTTTTTTTGGAACTAATACTAGTGTTCAAGCTGGGAAAGCTTATGCCTTACAAAGCGATAACTCTTGGATTGGAGTTACTGACACTACCGAAGCACGAGCTGGTGGAATGATAGCTCTTGCAATTGGAACTAATAGTAGTAGTGGAATGTTATTAAGAGGATTTGCTACATTTAATGGCTCAAACAGTTCTGCAAGTTATAACACTCTTGATACATCTAGTGGATTAAAAATTTATGTTGGTAATTCTACTACACATTCAGCGGCTGGAAATATGACTACTACTTTAAACGTTACGTCTGGACAATTTGTTAGAATTTTAGGATATAGCATTGGAGCTGCTGCCAACACAATATATTTCAATCCAGACAATACGTTTATTGAAAACGATTAATTATAAATTATGAGTTTTAGAGAAGAAACATTAGAGTTTACCGATAAAAAAATTTATTATATTGACAGTAAAACTGGCGAGGAAATTCAAGTTATGATGGATTGGGAAGATGAGTTGATGAAAAAATCTGCCGAATATGTTTGTGAAAATGGTGGAGATATTTTAGAAATAGGTTTTGGAATGGGAATTTCAGCTAACTATATTCAATCTCATAATATTAAATCGCACACAATAATTGAGTATCATCCACAGGTTTATAATAAAGCTCAAATATGGGCAGAAGATAAACCTAATGTTAATTTAATTTTAGGTGATTGGAAGTCGTCATTAAATTTATTAAGTACTTATGATGGAATTTTTTATGATACATTTGGAGATGATAATTTTAAATTATTTGGAGATTTAATAAAAGATTATGTTAATGAAGGAGCCAATGTAACGTGGTGGAATGATTGTTTAGAAGAAAAAAATATATTTGGTTGGGATAATGTAATATATGATTGGATTCCAACTAAACCGACTTCCAATAATTACTTTAAATCTTCAGTTTATTTTTTACCTAAAAAAAAGTTTTAAGATATGGCTACAACTACTATATATGTTGCAGATAACAGAAGAGGAAGTATAAACGCAGGGGTAGGGTTTACTGATTGGGATGAGCTATTGGGTGAGACTGAGGGGGATAGTCTTACAACTGGTTCAATAACACAAAATCAATTTTCAGCTCGTGCTGGTGCTATTGTGGGAAGAGGAAGCACTCAATATAGATTAAGTAGATTTTTTGCTTGGTTTGATGTTAGCAGTCTTACAGGTAGTAATGCTATTACTAATGCCGTTCTTAAAATATCTGGTAGAGCTGTTGTTAATAATGGAAGTATGGGTATTTATGAAGGTACTGCTTTTGGTGGTGATGGAAGTGAAGGTCTTGAAACAACTCAATTAGGTGAGGTTAGTGGTACCTCTTATTCAAGTAATGAATATGGTTCACCAGGATATACATCTTGGGTTACTGGTAATACTTCTCAAAATAGTTTTACTTTAAATTCTGCTGCTATTTCAGATATGAATTCAAATGGATATTTAAATATAGTTGGTAGAAATATATATTATGATGCTGAAGAAGAAGAAACTCCTACTACCGACAATTATATTGGGATTAATCAATGGACTGCTGCAGGTGCTAACAATACATATAGACCTCAACTTTTTATTACTTATCTTCCTTTAGCTACAGCTTGGGGAGACAAAATGAATGGTGTTTTATCTAATGCAGGTAATAAATACAATGGTAGGTTAAGTTCTGATATTAACAAAATTAATGAAGCAACATAATAAAATTATTTTTAACTATCTTTGTAAATAATAATAACAAAATTAAATTAAATCAAATGGGAAAAAAAGCAAAAGCACTAAAACTAACAACTGAAGAGTTAGGAGAAATTCAAGGTTTACAACAAAAACTGTATGCTTTAAAGGTTAGATTAGGAGATACAGTTATAGAACAAAAAAACACTATGGCACAAATAGACCAAGTACAATCAGGTTTTAAAGCTAAAGAAGTAGAGTTAATAAAAGTATATGGAGAAAATGCTCAGATTAATTTACAGACAGGAGAAGTAACTAAACCAGAGGATTTGGAAAATAAAGAAGTCTTAAAAAAAGCATAAAATGGCAAAAATAAGTAACACTAGTGCGTACCCAAATATAACTCCTGATGGAGAAGATTATTTAATATTAACAGATAAAGAAAATGCACTAGCAACTAAAACGGCAACTTTGAATAGTATTGCTACTTTTTTTACTGGTACTTCTTTGTTACAAACTAGTGTTACTCTATCTACTACTAATTTATTAAATCTTTTTTCTACACCTATAACATTAATTGCTGCTCCTGGAGCAAACAATTATATTCAAATAATTTCAGCAACAGTAATTATTGATTTTGTATCTGTAGCATTTGATTTTAATACAGCTTCTTCAGAAATTGTTTTAGAAACTAGTACAAATGATTTAGCTTTTATTACAGGTGCTAAATTTAATGTTGTAGAAGATGTAGCATATAATTTTGCTTATATAGATGAAGCAAAACTAACTCCTAACACAGCATTAACAATTAAAGCTCAAACTTCTAATCCAACTCAAGGAAATGGTAGTGCAGTTATTAACTTACTATACAGAGTTATAAATCAAGCTTAAATGGACATTCGTAAAATTTCAGTAGGTCCAGATTATAAGTCTGGTGCGATGCACTATTTAGTAGGTCAAGATATTTTAAATAATTCATATAAAATTCATTTAATAAAATACGACACTAAGTCTTCACAATATTTTATATATATAATACAAAAAAATAAAATTGTTTTATGGAAATCATTTTCATCTAATATGCCTGTTTCAATAGAATATAATATTCATTTTTAATGCAATCACTTTTTGATTTTCTTGTTACACCTAAAGATAATAAAAGATATAATAATACTACCGAAATAGGAGGTATGGAATTTATTACCAGCACTTCTCAAGAAGACCACAAATTTTCTAATAGAGAAGCTATTGTTGTAAATGTTCCAAAAAATTATAAAGGAAAAATTAAAATAGGAGACACTTTACTGGTTCATCATAATGTTTTTAAATATTATTATGATATGAAAGGTAGACAGAAAAGTGGTAAGAGTTTTTTAAAAGACAATTTATTTTTTGTTGACGATGAGCAGTTTTTTTTGTATAAACAAAATGAAAAATGGTATTCACATAATAAATTTTGTTTTGTAAAACCATTAAAAAAACAAGAATCTATTATATATAAGAATACAGAATTCGAACCTTTAATGGGTCATATCAAATATATTAATGAAGAATTAATTAGTTATGGTGTAAAAAAAGGTGATAAAGTAACATATAAACCAGATACAGAATATGAGTTTACTGTAGATGGTGAAAAACTTTATCGTATTTATTCTCAAAGCATTACGGCTGTTTTGTAATGAAAAAAAAGAGTAAAAAAAAAACTGTTCAAAGGGAGGGTGAATTAAAACGTAAAATTAAATACAATCGAAACAAAGATGGATTCCAAAAGCATAAAGTTAAAGATTATAGAAGCAGGTTACAAAGCGGTGGAACAATTGATTAAGGTTTCTAAAGAAGCTATTATTAAACACGACCCAGAGGATGACATATCTGCAGATAGATTAAAAAACGCAGCAGCTACAAAAAAACTAGCTATATTTGATGCGTTTGAGATTCTTAATAGAATTGAGATGGAAAAAGAAAATATAGAATTAGCTGAAAAAGGATTTTTAAAAACTGATACAAAACAAGGATTTGCAGAAAGAAACTCAAAATAAATTATTTCAACTATTACACAATATAGTTCCGAAAAATGTTTTGTCCAAAAAAAACAAAACTAAAAGTTGGAAGTATGGGTATAATGAAGATTATAATTTTATTAACATATCTAAAACTGGACAAATTGGAGATATAATTTCAATTAGTGGATTAGATATAGCCTTACCTATAGAACCACCATTTAGTCGTACACGACTAAAAAATAAAGAAACACAATTTTGGTTAAGAAAAGATTATCCAAAAATATTATCTAAAATTCAAACAATATTTCAATGGAATGAAATGCCATCTAACTTTAAAAATTTATGGGTAGATTATATTGAAAATGAATTTGATAAAAGAGAACAAGGGCATTGGTTTTTAAATAATGGAGTACCAACTTATATAACTGGTTCTCATTATATGTATTTACAATGGACTAAAATTGATGTAGGTTTTCCAGATTTTAGAGAAGCAAATAGATTGTTTTATATTTATTGGGAAGCTTGTAAGGCGGACAAAAGAAGTTTTGGAATATGTTATTTGAAAATTAGACGTTCTGGATTTTCATTTATGGGGTCAGAAGAATGTGCTAATATAGGAACTATCTCTAAAGATGCACGTATAGGTATTTTATCTAAAACAGGTGCGGATGCAAAAAAAATGTTTACTGATAAAGTGGTTCCTATTACAAATAACTATCCTTTCTTTTTTAAACCTATTCAAGATGGTATGGATAAACCAAAAACAGAATTAGCTTATAGAGTTCCTGCTTCAAAAATTACTAAAAAAAATATGCACTTAGTAGATGATTTTGAGATGGATGGACTAGACACTACTATTGACTGGAAGAATACTGATGATAACTCTTATGATGGAGAAAAATTATTATTATTAGTTCACGATGAAAGTGGAAAATGGATTAGACCAAATGATATATTAAATAACTGGAGGGTTACTAAAACTTGTTTAAGATTAGGTAGTAAAATAATTGGTAAATGTATGATGGGTTCTACATCGAATGCTTTAAATAAAGGAGGTAGTAGTTTTAAAAAATTATTTGAAGATTCTGATATAACTAAAAGAAATGCTAACGGACAGACTAAAAGTGGACTGTATAATTTATTTATTCCAATGGAATGGAATATGGAGGGATTTATAGACAGGTATGGAATGCCAGTTTTGGAAACTCCAGAAACTCCAGTTTTAGGAATTGATGATGAAAAAATAAAAGTAGGAGCTATTAATTATTGGCAGAATGAAGTTGATTCTTTAAAATCTGATGCTAACGCATTAAATGAATTTTATAGACAATTTCCAAGAACAGAATCTCACGCTTTTAGGGATGAAAGTAATCAGTCTTTATTTAACTTAACTAAGTTATATCAACAAATTGATTATAATGATTCTTTAATTATAGAACAGCACGTAACTCAAGGCTCTTTTCAATGGGAAAACGGAGTTAAAGACACTAAAGTTGTATGGTATCCAAATAAAAATGGTAGATTTTTTGTTAGCTGGACTCCAGAGTATAATATGCAGAATAGATTTCAAATTCGTAATGGAATTAAATATCCTTTAAATGAACACTTAGGGTCTTTTGGATGTGACTCTTATGATATATCTGGAACTGTTGGCGGTAAAGGTTCTAATGGAGCTTTACACGGAATGACAAAATTTAATATGGATAATGCTCCTAGTAATGAGTTTTTTTTAGAATATGTAGCTAGACCACAAACTGCTGAGATATTTTTTGAAGATGTATTAATGGCTTGTGTGTTTTATGGGATGCCTCTTTTATGTGAAAACAATAAACCTAGATTATTATATCATTTTAAAAACAGAGGGTATAGAGGGTTTAGTATGAATAGACCAGATAAAACTTATAACAAATTATCTAAAACAGAAAGAGAATTAGGGGGTATTCCTAATTCAAGTGAAGATGTAAAACAATCTCACGCAGCAGCTATAGAATCTTTTATAGAAAAAAATGTTGGAATAGATATGATGGGAAGTTTTAGGGATAGCGATGAAATGGGGACTATGCCATTTATGAGAACATTAGATGATTGGGCAAAATTTGATATAACCAATAGAACTAAATATGATGCGTCAATTAGTTCTGGTTTAGCTATAATGGCTAATCAAAAACATCTATACACACCTACTAAAAAACAATCAAAAATAAGCATTAACTTTGCAAGATATGCTAATAAAGGAACTTTGAGTGAATTACTAAAATAAATGAAAGATATTACAATAAATATATCTGACGTTGGGTTTCCTAGTCAGTTTGTTTCTGAAGCTAAAATGGCTACAGAAGAGTATGGTTTAATGATAGGTCAAGCTATACAATACGAATGGTTTAGGAAAGATTCTAGCGGATGCAGATACTATAGTCAATGGCGAGACTTTAACCGATTACGATTATATGCTCGTGGGGAGCAATCCGTAGCCAAATATAAAAATGAATTAGCAGTTGACGGAGATTTATCGTATCTCAATTTAGATTGGGCAATTGTTCCAGTTATTCCTAAATTCGTAGACTTAGTTGTTAATGGAATGTCTGATAGACTTTTTTCTGTTAATGCTTATGCACAAGATGCAATGTCTCAGTCAAAAAGAACTAAGTATCAAGATATGATAGAGGCTCAAATGGTTTCTAAAAATTTACTTACAATGGTACAAGAAGGTTTTGGAGTTAATCCATTTACTATGAGTCCAGAAGATTTACCTAATTCAAATGAGGAGTTGGCATTATATATGCAGCTTAATTACAAACCAGCTATAGAAATAGCACAAGAAGAAGGTTTAGATACTTTATTTGCAGCTAATCATTATGAAGATATTAGAAAAAGAGTTGATTATGATTTAACAGTATTAGGTTTAGGATGTACAAAACACGAGTTTGAGCCTGGAGCAGGAGTTAAAATCTCATATGTAGACCCAGCTAATTTAATTTATAGTTATACTGAAGACCCTCATTTTAAAGATTGTTTTTATTGGGGTGAAGTTAAAACAGTTGCTATTACTGAATTATTAAAAATAGACCAATCTCTTACTAAAGAAAATTTAGAAGAAATAAGTATGAGAAGTCAACAATGGATGGATTACTTTAATATTTCACAATATTATGACAATGATTTATTTTATAAAGACACTACTACATTATTATATTTTAATTATAAAACAACTAAAAAGTATGTTTACAAAAAGAAATATAATGACAATGGAGGTTCTAAAATAATAGAAAAAGACGACCAGTTTAATCCACCAGAAGATATGATGGAAGACGGTAAGTTTGAAAAAGTAGAAAAAACAATTGATGTTTGGTATAATGGTATAATGGTAATGGGAACTAATATAGTTCTAAAATGGGAGTTAGCTGAAAATATGGTTCGTCCTAAATCTGCTACTCAAGCTGCTTTACCTAATTATGTAGCTACAGCACCTAGAATGTATAAAGGAGTTATAGAGTCTTTAACAAGAAGAATGATTCCTTTTGCTGATTTAATTCAATTAACTCATTTAAAATTACAACAAGTAATTGCAAGAGTAGTTCCTGACGGTGTTTATATTGATGCAGATGGATTAAATGAAGTAGATTTAGGTACTGGAAACGCATACAATCCAGAGGATGCTTTGCGTTTGTATTTTCAAACAGGTAGTGTTGTAGGTAGAAGTTATACTCAAGATGGAGATTTTAATCAAGGAAAAGTTCCTATTACACAATTAACAGCTAATTCTGGAGCAGGTAAAACACAAATGCTAATAACTAATTTAAATAATTATTTAAATATGTTAAGGCAAGTAACAGGATTAAGTGAAGCAAAAGATGGTAATAAACCAGATGCTAATGCTTTAGTAGGTATTCAGAAAATGGCTGCTTTAAATTCTAATACTGCTACAAGACATATTTTAGATGGTTCTCTTTATATATATAGAACTTTAGCAGAAGGTTTAACTTTAAGAATAGGAGATATATTAGAGTATGCAGATTTTAAAGAAGAATTTGCTAATCAAATTGGAAAATATAATGTTTCTATTTTAAAAGAGATGAATGAGTTATATATATATGACTTTGGAATATTTATTGAAGTAAGTCCTGATATAGAAGAAAAAGCACAATTAGAATCTAATATATCTTTAGCATTATCTAAAGGAGATATTAATTTAGAAGACGCTATAGATATTCGAGAGATACATAATTTAAAATTAGCTAATCAACTTCTGAAAATGAAGAGGATGAAAAAAGAAGAACAAGACCGTGAGTTTGAAATGAAGAAACAACAACAACAAGGTCAGATTCAAATGCAGTCTCAACAAATGGCTGCACAAACTGCAATGCAAAAGATTCAAGCTGAATCTCAAGCTAAAATGCAATTAGAACAAGCTAAAGTTTCTTTTGAAATAGAAAGATTAAAAGCTGAAGCTGAATTAAAAGCTTCTTTAATGGATAAAGAATTTGAATTCAATCAACAATTAAGAGACATAAGTGAAAGAGGTTTACAGCAAAGAGAGTCTCAAAGAGAATCAGCTAAATCTGATAGAATTAGCCAGGCTAACAATGAGCAATCTAGATTAATAAATCAACGAAGAAATAATTTACCTCCTCAAAGATTTGAATCTAATGAAGATAGTTTAGATGGGTTTGACTTGTCTGAATTTGAACCTAGATAGACCTAGAATAAACAATAATTAAATTACTAACTTTGTAAAAATTAAATTAAATCAAATGACATTAAAAGTAAGAGAAGTTACAAAAGAACAAAAATCCGTGCAAGAAGTAGAAAGTGAATTACTACAAAAGCACGATGAAAAATTAAATGAAGAATTAGAAAGTTCTTCAGAAAAAGTAAATGTTTCAGAACCAAATCCAGTAGAACAAAAAACTATTGAAGAAGAGGTTAAGACAGATTCTGAATTAAAAGAAGAAGATGTACTGAAATATATAGGAAAAAGATATGGCAAAGAAATTAATTCAATTGATGATTTAGTTACTGAGCGAGAAGTCAAGGAAGACCTTCCAGATGATGTCGCTGCCTATTTAAAATATAAAAAGGATACAGGTCGAGGAGTTGAGGATTATGTAAAATTAAACCAAGACTTTGAAGAAATGAATCCTGATGTTTTGTTAGCTGAATATTTTTTAGCAACTGATGAAGCTATAGACCCAGAAGATGTAGAATCCTTAATGGAAGACTATATTTATGATGAGGATATAGATGATGATTCAGCTATAAAAAAGAAAAAGTTAGCAAAGAAAAGAATTGTTAAAAAGGCTACTAAGTATTTTAACGACCAGAAAGAAACATATAAGCAACCTCTTGAGTCAAGAGTAAGCGGTGTTTCTGAGGATGATAAAAAACAATTAGCTGAATATAAACAATATGTTAATGATGCAGCAACTACTAGTGAGTTGAATGAACGTAAGAGAGATTGGTTTACCAAGAAATCTGACGAAGTATTTTCTAGCGAATTCAAAGGTTTTGAATTTAATTTAGGTGAGAATAATATAACGTATAAACCTGCAGATGTAGATTCATTAAAAAAGTCACAATCTAATATTATGAACTTTGTTGATAAATATTTAGATGATGACGGAATGATGAAAAATGTAGGAGAGTATCATAAAGCGTTATCATTAGCGATGAATCCTGACAAATTTGCTCAGTTCTTTTATGAACAAGGCAAATCAGAAGCAATTGAAGGTGATGCACGTAAAACCAAAAATATAAATATGGGATTACGTAATGCACCAGAAATAACTTCTACTAAAGGAGGAATGAAAATTAGAACTGTTAATTCAGACTCTGGAAGGAGTTTAAGAATTAAAAGTTCAAAACAAAAATAAATTAAAAAACCAGATTGGTCGTTGACGACTAATCACAAAAAAATTAGAAATTATGCCAGGAGCAATAGAAAACGTTGATTTGCTAAATTTTCAGTTACAGCCAAGTGCTCAACAGATTACTACGCAAACTAACTATATTACTAACTTCGATTTCTTGAGTACTTATCTTCCAGATACTTACGAAAAGGAATTTGAACGTTACGGAAACAGAACAGTATCATCATTCTTAAGAATGGTAGGTGCTGAAATGCCATCAAATTCAGATATGATAAAATGGGCAGAACAAGGAAGATTACACACTAAGTATACAGCAATAACTGCTGGTTCATATTTAGGAACTGAACTTGTTCAAACTTTTACAGTTCCAATTACTGTACCAAATGGACCTGACCCAGCTACACAGCCACTAACAGGAGGTGCAGGAGGTATTGCAATCAGAATTGGTCAAACAGTTATGATTTCAGACGAAACTGCAGGTTCAGTTTTAAGTAACAAAGCGGTTGTAACGGCTGTTGATTATCCTAACAGAACTTTTACAGTAGCTTTTTATGAAGCAACTCAAGCAGCTTATGCAGCAGCTTCAACGTTTACAGTATTTGTTTACGGTTCTGAATTCAGAAAAGGAACACCTACAATGGCGGAAACATTAATCTCTGATGACTCTATATTTGACAATTCACCAATTATCCTAAAAGACACTTACAGTATTGCAGGTTCTGATATGGCACAAATTGGATGGATTCAAGTAACTGGAGAAAACGGAGTAGATGGGTACCTATGGTATTTAAAGTCTGAGCACGACACTAGATTACGTTTTGATGACTATTTGGAAACAGCAATGGTTGAAGCAGTACCAGCAGTAGCAGGTTCTGGTGCAGCAGCAGCAGCTACTCCAGTAGGAAACAAAGGAACTGAAGGTATCTTCCACGTGGTTGGTACAAGAGGTAACGTTTGGTCTGGAGGTAATCCAACTGTATTAAGTGATTTTGATTCTATTATTGAAAGATTAGATAAGCAAGGTTCTATTGAGGAAAATGTTATTTTCTTAAACAGAAACTTTGGTTTTGATATTGACGATATGTTAGCGACTCAAAATTCTTACGGAAGCAATGGAACATCATACGGTCTATTTGACAATGATGAAGAAATGGCTTTAAATTTAGGTTTCAGAGGATTTAGAAGAGGTTATGACTTCTATAAGTCTGATTGGAAATACTTAAATGACCCAACAATGAGAGGTGGTTTAGTAGGAGGACAAGTTAATGGACTTATGGTTCCAGCAGGTTCTACTACAGTATATGACCAAGTTTTAGGTAAAAATGCTAAGAGACCATTCTTGCACGTTAGATACAGAGCTTCAGAAACTGAAGACAGAAGATATAAAACGTGGATTACTGGGGGAGCAGGAGGAGCTACTACAATTGGCGATGACGTGATGAACGTTAACTTCCTATCTGAAAGATGTGTTTGTACTTTAGGTGCTAACAACTTCTTCTTATTTAAACAATAAAAAGTAGTATTTAAATGGGGAGGAAATAAAACTCCTCCCCTTTTTTTTTAATCAAATTAAATCTTATATAATGAAAAAAACAAAAGCAACAACTAATCAAACCTACGTATTAATGAATGGAGCTTCTCCATTAGCATTTATGTTGGCTTCCCATCACAATAAAAGAAATTCTTTACTACATTGGGATGAAGAAACACAAACAAATAGAGAGTTGTGTTATGCAAAAAATCAAAAATCAGTATTTGTAGACGAACAAGATGGTAACAAATTAATGGAACCTATTGTGTTTACAGATGGAATGTTAAATGTTCCAAAAACTAATCCAGTTTTGCAAAAGTTTTTACAAATACATCCAGGTTATAATACTGTGTATCGTATGGTAAATACAGAACAAGATGCAAGGCAAGATGTTGAAATATTAAATTCTCAAGTAGACGCACTAGTTGAAGCAAGAAGTTTAAGTATAGACCAATTAGAACAAGTTTCTAAAGTTTTATTTGGAATAGATGTTTCAAAAGTATCAACTGCAGAATTAAAAAGAGATGTTTTAGTATATGCTAAACAAGACCCAGCAGGATTTTTATCTTTATTAAACGACCCAATGTTAAAATTACAAGCTAAAGTTCAGTCATTTTTTGATGCTGGATATATAGTTAAAATGGGAAGAGATGTACATTTTAATACCAAGTCAAATAAAAAAAGAATGCTTACAATACCATTTGGTGAAGAGACAAATTATATTGTTTCATCATATTTAAAATCAGATGATGGAATAGAGTCTTTAAAGCTATTAGACAATTTACTTAAGAAGTAATTTACAAAGAGACCATTTAAAAGTGGTCTCTTTTTTTTTAGTATCTTTGTACTTTAATAACAAGAAAAAACATAAGATATGTCAAAATATATATCAATAAAAGAATCATTAGTTGTAGATAGTGGAACCGCAGAGATAGTTGTAGGAACTACAGCTTCAGCACCAATATCAACAGGAACAAATTCATCA
>TARA_R110001632_G_scaffold70241_3_pt1 | contig 12157 bp, 8 predicted proteins | sample TARA_R110001632 | Tara Oceans TARA_R110001632 (sample SAMEA4398266) | marine metagenome | biome: Polar Biome; feature: [SRF] surface water layer (ENVO:00010504); material: water (ENVO:00002006), including particulate matter (ENVO:01000060) such as... | depth 5 m
AGACTCTTTGAACGATAGCTATAACAAAGCTATAGACGAGGTATACGGTCAGAAAACTGTAGAAGTTGACAACGACTTCCTTACTCAGGATAAAACTATATCAACTATATTCGCTCCTACTCCGCTATTAAGCTACGACGATAATGATAGAAAACTATCCGCTATAATATTCGTAGACAAAGAAGGGCAGACTACGCAGTCAAATGCTAAAATAAGGCTGCTGTATTGGGGAGGTTTATTGCCTACTGCTAATTATTGGAATTTGGGCAGCAATCCATTATACCAAAATTACACTAACTATCCGTATGCTGGACATTTAGATACCCCATACGTTCCTACGTTTGACTTAAACTGGGGTACTCCTAAGGAGTTGTTCTACGATTTTACTTTTGGTGCTCCTCAAAGTTTCACCTATCCAAATACTAATTGCTATAACTTTTTTTGGAGCAAATACATTAATGAGATAACGGACAAGAATAGCAAGATACTTGATTGCTACCTGTCGCTAAGACCACATGACTACACAGAACTGTCTTTCAGAAAAAGCTATTACATCGACGGTAACTACTGGAGACTTCTTAAAGTTACTGATTTTGATGCAGTAGGAGAGGCGACGACAAAATGTTCTTTCTTGCTGACTGAGCCGAAAGATGCTTTCGTAGGTGAGACTCAGCCAATAAGAGGCGGAGATGGAGTATACGATACAGACGAGAAGTTACCTGTATTGGATGGGCTTGTAAAGATTAACAGAAATAGCGGTCAAACTTACGACAGCTTACAGTTCGGGGAAAATGTCAAAGGAGGTAAACGCTCCTTAATTGCTTCTGATAATGTGAGCCAATCTTTTAACGCGATAAACGCTCTAGTAGTAGGTAGTGACAATTCAGAGATTAACGCAGACAATGTCACTTTAATTAATAGCCCGAATATTAGCACTCTTAGACCTAACGAGGCGTACATTAATGGCTTGTTTGCTGAGAAGGTTGTGAACATCACACTACCCTATGACGTGATTACTAACCTAGAGAACGAGTTACAAGTACTCCCACCTTTGCCGTCCGACGAGTTCTACGAAATCACTAGAGCCTATGCGAGACTAAACGGTAACGCAGCTACAGGAGGCAGCCATGAGGTCGATGTAAAAACAGACGGATTTTACGACCACTTGTTAGCCAAGATACCAGCTGCATTTTTCAATACGGACAACAATACTAATCTATTGCAAATGTCTGCACAAAGCAATACCGACATTCCGCTAGGTGACGGCATAAGAGTTACCACAAATACCAACATGAGTTTTGACGCTGGAACGTCGCTTACAATAAATTTAGTTTATAGAATAATAAGATTATAATGGCCGATAACAAAATAGCATTAGAGTTAACCGTAGCACTTGCGGATTCAAATAAGTCTCTAGAAGAGTTAAACGCTCTACTAAAGCAGGCGAAAAATGAAATGAAAAAAGCCAGCGATGGTTCTCAGGATTTCAAAAAGCTGGATACTCAAATCAAAAAGACTGAGGCCTCTATGAAAAAGGCTTCTAGTTCTACTAAAAGTTTAGGTGCTGATTTAAGCGGTGTGGACTCTTTGACTGGTGGGTTGGGGGCTAAGTTTGGAAAATTTAGAGGCACGATTGGAAGCGTAATAAAATCCTTTAAGAGCTTAAAATTTGCTATAGCTGCGACTGGTATAGGTGCTTTGGCTTTAGCGATAGCAGCCGTAGGCAAAGCGTTTACAGCAAGTGAAGAAGGGCAAAACAAATTTGCAAAGATAATGAGTGTTATCGGTGCTTTAACTGGCAATCTTCTGGACTTATTGGCGGACTTAGGAGACAAGATAATATCTGTATTTGAGAACCCAAAGCAAGCGGCTATAGATTTGGGTGATGCAATAAAGGAAAACCTGACGAATCGGGTTGAAGGAATGCTTGAGCTATTACCAGCTTTAGGCAAAGCTATAAAGTTGGCTATGAATTTGGAGTTTTCGGAGGCTGGCAAGGTCGCTGCCGATGCGGTAGGCAAGGTTACTCTCGGTGTGGATAGCATTACGGATAGCATAGGTAATGCAATAGATAAAACAAAAGAGTTCGTGCAGGAGCAGATAACCGAAGGGAAAGCAGCCGCAAAGGTTGCTGACATGAGGGCAAAAGCTGAAAAATTAGAGCGTGCTTTATTAGTAGAGAAGAGTATATCCCAGAGTAAAGTAGCTCAGCTTAGATTAAAAGCTCGGCAGGAAGAACAGTTCTCAGCAGCAGAAAGAAAAGAAGCTTTGCTTGAAGCTCAGGATTTAGAAAACGGATTACTGGACAAAGAAACGAAGGCTCTTGAATTGCGTAAGAATGCTCAAATACTTGAGAACACGTTTAGTAGAACAGACAAAGAAAACCTAGACAAGGAGGCAAAAGCAAGAGCTGCGGTAAATAACCAAATAGCTAAAAGGGCAAACGTAGCGAGACAACTACAAAGAGAATTAAATACGGTAGACGCACAAGTACAGACAGAGAAGGCGGCAATAGATGCGGCTGAAAAGTTAGCTGCTAAAGAAAAAGAAGATGCCTTAGAAGCGATTAGAATAGCGGGTGTAGTATCTAAAGAAGAAAAGAGAGCAGAGGAGATACAGAAAGAAACTCAAAAATACGTAGACCTATTAAGTTTAGCCGCCATTCATATAACAGATAAAGACGAACTTGCCGCTACTGAATTGGAATTGAAAGCAGCTCAAAACGAAAGACTAAAAGAGCTACAAGCAAAATTCTTAAAAGAGGACAAGGACGCAAAAGATAAGGCGGCGAAAGAGGACGAGGATAGAACCCAAAAACAAAAAGACATTGAAGAAGCGGCGTTAGATGCTAAATTTCAAAGCGCAAGAGATGTAACTACTTTAATATCTGGTCTAGCTGACGTATTGGCACAAGGGAATGAAGAACAACAAAGGAAAGCGTTTAAGCTAAACAAGGCTGCTTCGATAGGCGCTGCGGTAATCAATACAGCACAGGGCGTAAGTAAGGCTTTCGCACAGGGCGGTGTAGGTGGCTTCGTTACAGGTGCTACAGTTGCGGCGGCTGGTATTGTACAAATAAACAAAATATCGAAAACGCAATTCAAAGGAGGAGGGTCTGTAGATACTCCTGCACCATCTCCAACGCTAGGAGGCGGTGACGCTGGAACTCAGCCGAACGTTCCAAGCTTAAACACTTCTCTAAATAAAACGCCTACAACTAAGGTAATAGTGACAGAGACGGACATAAGAAAAGCTACAAGAAGCATAGACGGAATTTACAATAAAGCCGTAGTGGTAGAATAGTATTACGCTCGATTACCCAATTTATAATCAACACGTATATATAATAGAATGGACTTACCTTTTATAGAATTCAAACTAACTGACGACGTCGAAGGACTTCAGGCAATAGCTTTGGTTGATAGACCAGCTATAGGCGTGAACTACCAAGCGTTTGACACTCAGAAATTCGAGGTAATCAACGAAGAGCAGAGAATAGTTATGGGTGCTGCTATGATTCCTAATCTTCCTATCTATAGAAGGGACGAAAGAGGCGAGTATTACGCTGTATTTAAGAAAGATACTATAAAAGCCCTAGTGCAAAAGTATTTTAAAGAGTCAAAGCAGGGTTCTTTTAACGAGCAACACGACCAATTCAAGATACTAGACGGCGTATATGTATATCAGTCGTTCATAACAGACGAAAAACTAGGCATATCAGCTCCTAGAGGCTTCGATAATATTGCCGACGGTACGTGGTTTATAGCTGCTAAGGTAGAAAACGACGAAGCATGGGCGAAAGTTAAGGAAGATGGTCTACTCAAAGGATTTAGTGTAGAAGGTATTTTCGATTTAGAACCGTATAAATTTAAACAAATGAATAAAATCAATTTAGAAAGCGTAATATCAACGCTTAAGTCTGTATTTGCTGACGCAGAGACAGAGGAAGTAGTAGCCGAAGAAAACTTCGGTGAAGGTACTTTAGTAGATGGCACTATCGTTAAGTGGGAAGGCGAACTCGTAGAGGGTGCTGCACTTGCTGTAGTTATGCCAGAGGGCGAAGTAGCTGCTCCAGACGGAATCCACGAACTTTCTGACGGGACTGTTATAGAAACAGCTGGCGGTTTAGTTGTGAGCATTACTGCTTTGGAAGCTGCAAACGAAGATGAGGTCGAAAACGAATTCACAGCAGAGCAACTTTCTGAGATGCTAGAAAAAGCTATGGCTAAATACGCCGAAGCATTTACTGCTACTCTAGAGACTATCAAGTCAGAAAACGAAACTTTAAGAACTGAACTTTCAGAGGTTAAGTCTACAAAAGAAGAATTAAAAAATGAGTTTTCTGAAACATTAAGAAAAGTTGGAGAGGACTTAGAAGAACTAGCAAAAAGCGAAAATGCTACTGCTAAAAAGCCACAAGAATTTAAAGCAACTACAAGAGCTGAAAAGGCTGCTCGAATGGGTGCAATAATCAGAGCAAACAATTTAAATAAATAAACAACAATGAGTTTCGATGTATCAAGTTTGACGGACTACGTCAACGAACAATCAACAGACCTAATCTCAAGACTATATTTTGAGAAAACTTCAAGCGACTATTTCACTCTACAATCAGGAGTTAAGAAAACTGACGCACTACACTTACTTTCAGTATCTGCAGTCCCACAAGACGGAAGCAACTGCTCTCCAACTGCTTTAGGCGACGTGAATTTTAGCGACAGAGACCTTACAGTAGGTCAAATCACTTACTTCTCTGGGTTCTGTATGAAAGACCTCATCCCTAAGTACACTCAAATCATGCTTAAGGCAGGAAACGCTGAGACTGAGGACATGGCTTTCGAATCTGAGGTTGCTGAGTCTGTTATCAAAACGATAATGGAGCATAACGAAATAGCTGACTGGACTGGAGACACTTTAAGCGCAAACGTTTATATCAATAGATATGACGGTCTTATCAAAATAATTGACGCTGCTACTACTGCTGTAGACGGTAATACTTCTTCTGCTACTGCTATCACTTCAGGAGCTTCAGGAAACGTAGACACTCTCATTACTGACATGGCTAACGCTAGACCAGCTAACGTTAAGTCTGCTTCTAACCAAGTTCTTTTTGTTGGACAAGATACTTTTGACAAGTATGTTGACACTTTGAACGCTAAGAACCTATACAACGTAGATGCTACTGCATGGGCTAGTTACACTATGGGTGTAGTTGGTAAAAACGTTACACTTGTAGGTGTGAACGGACTAGACGGTACTGATAGAATGTTCTTAGGTACTCAAGAAAACTTCTTCTTAGGCTTTGACCTTCAAAACGACGAGGAAGAATTCGACATGTGGTACGATAAAAAAGACGATAAAGTATACTACAGAGTTAAATTTAAGAGAGGTTTACAAGTAGCATATCCAAACGAAATAGTAGAATTTTCAGTTTAATCATTAACCATATAAATATATAAAGATATGGCGTGTGATTTAACAACAGGATTCATCGTAGGATGCAACGACAGTGCTGGGGGTATTAGCGAATTTTGGTTCGCTAATATGCCAGCCGACTTTGCAGTAGCTTACGATACGGATGGACAAGCGAGTGGCATTACTGGCACTGGGCTTGGATACTACAAATACGAAACTACAAATGCACAAGGAGCGGCGTCTGTTATGAACGATAACCCAACGGTTAACGACCAAAACGGTACAAGCTACTTTGACCAAACTGCTACGTATGTGTTGAACAAGATGGACAACGCAAAACGCAACGAGGTAAAAATGTTAGCAAGAGCAAAACTGTCTATTATTGTAAAAGACAACAATGGCTCGTATTGGCTAATGGGAGCGACTAACGGGGTTAGAATGACTGCAGGCGACAACGGTACAGGAACGGCACTAGGAGACAGAAACGGTTACAGCCTTTCTTTTCAAGGCCAAGAGCCAGAGCCTATCGCTTTAGTTACTTCTGACGCTGCTTTTCCAGCTGCTTAATTAATACTTTTTTTATTGCCCACCACTATAGACGGTGGTGGGTTTTTTTTTACACATGGATATAATCGAAAAAAATACTGTTAATCATATTTATTGCAATATCTCAAACGAGGTAGAGAACGCATTTTACACCATGACTATAGAGGCTGCGGAGTATAGTGTTAATGTAGCACTAGAGACTCCCGAAGGAGTAAACGATAGATACGTAGCATTCGCATTAATAGAAGGCACTGAGGACCTTTTAAACGCAAATATAGAGCTTCCCAATAACGGAGACTATCCTTACAAAATAATAAACGCTACAACGCTAGTAGGTACTGACGGGATAGAAATCCACAGAGGTATTTTAAGGCTAAAGCAACCAAAAGAAATAGTATATTCGTACACGAACGAACAAAACACAATAATTTATGAATAAATTTCCAATAGTTACCGAGTTTGCATCCGCAGAAGTGCCTCTATTCTTAGAAAAAAAGAATAAAAACATAGTTTATTTCGGAGCTGACAACCTTTACCCTTTCGAACTTATAGATTTATACAACGACAGTAGCACGCACAACGCTATTATTAACGGAAAAGTAGGCTATACTGTAGGGAATGGGCTATTTAGTAAAGATATAGAGACTAAAAAGTGGCTTTCGCAAGCAAATATAGACGAAGATTGGTCTTCATTATTAAAAAGATTATCTTTAGATTACGAATTATTTAACGGTTACGCTATAGAAGTAATAAAAACAAGCGTAGGCAACCAATATCACCACCTAGATTTTGCTAATATTAGAGTAGGTATCGATGGAGGATTGCAATATTCGGACGAATGGATTACTGAGAAGGGTACAAAGAACTCTAAGCCTAATATTCAACACTTAGAAAGATACAACCCACGCAACCCTGACCAAAAAAGAGGCGTGATTTATCACATAGACTACAGACCAAACTTAAAATATTACCCTTTGCCTGTATATGTAGGCTCTTTGGCGGAGATTAAGACAGATGTGCAGATAGGTGACTACTGGCTCAATGAGGTAAAAAACGGCTTCGTAGGCGGTACTTTAATACAGCACAATAACGGAGTTCCTGAGACAAAAGAAGAGTCTGAATCCTTTGAAAAGGCTTTCCAAGAGAAGTTTGGCAAGGCTACTGGAACAAAAATAGTACACTTATTCTCACCTTCTAAGGACAACGGTAGCGAAATAACTAATTTAAACGGTAACGACTTGCACGAGCGTTACTTAGAGATGAGTAATAGAGTTAAGGAGTCTATATTCATAGGTCATCGAGTTACTAACCCAATACTCTTTGGAGTTAAGGAAGCTGGACAGATGGGAGCAAGAAACGAGCTAGATTTGGCTTACGAAATCTTTACAAATACTTATATAGCGGAGCGTCAAAATACCCTACTTAGAACTGTAAAGAAATTAGCTTTTTTTGAAATACAAAAGACAGATATAGAGATAGTTCCACTTAAGCCAATAGACTCCTTAGACATTACTTCGGACGTTATAATAGCGAACCTAAACAGAGCAGAGATAAGAGAACTAATAAACCAACAAACGGGCCTAGAATTACAGGAAGAAGCTAGTGAACCCGTAGAGCCTACATCTATGTGTAGCCACTTTTCAGAAGAAAAAAACATAAGCCACTTATTCGACAAAATAGGCGTATCTGAACACGACTACGAAATAATTGAAAGCTTAGATATTAATTTCGACAAGAATGGCAGCCCTATCGAGTTCGCAACAGCAGAACAAGAGACCAGCCAAAAAATACTAAAGGCGGTACTAGACAACCCATTGATAGCTTTGTCAGAACTAGCAGCTTTATTGGAATTATCTTTCGATGAGCTGATAGGGTCTATAAGCGTACTGTCACAGTCTAATCTTTTAGTAATAGAGGGCAGCACTTTGAACCTTACGCCAGTTGGTACAAAAATTAGTAAAACGCTAGACATACCTTCGGTACAAATCAAGTACAGATATTCTCTAAGACCTGACGCACCAGCTTTAAAAGAGGGCGGAAAGTCTAGAGATTTTTGTAGCGACATGATGAAGAAGTATAGACTCTACTCTAAGGCCGAAATAGAGCTTCTGAGGAACGATATGGAGTCTAGTGGAGCTACTGACGTTTGGCTTGCCAGAGGTGGTTGGTATAGAAAGCCAGAGACTGACACATCTGTACCTTATTGTAGACATATTTGGAGACAAGTAATAGTAAAAAAGAAATAACAATGATATTAATCGTAAGCCCAGCATTCGTAAAGGAAAATACCGTTCTCCACTATAATGTAGACGACGGATACCTAAAGCCTCTCATAGATAGTATACAAAATACATTTGTAAGACCTATTCTAGGTAGTGCTTTGTTCAACGAAGTGCAAGTCCAGATAAAAGACGGCACGGTATCCGCTTTGAACGAGATTTTAATAAAAGAATATTTGCGTGACGCTCTTAAGTGGGAGGTCTGCCACAAGTATACTCGAATAGGCACGTACAAGCTGAATAACAAAGGGGCTGGTACTCACTCAGGTGACAATTTCGGAGCGTTAGATAAGTCCGAATTAGTTACAGCTAAGAGTATATTTAAAGATAATGCCGATTTTTATAGAAAGAAATTATCCTTATATTTGAAAGCTAACGCAAGCGACTATCCGCTATATCAAAACGCACCTAGCGGAATAGATGTTGTGCAGCCACAAATAGACACAAAATGGAGAAGCCAATTTATACTATAAAAAAGGAGCAGAAATTAAGCAATTATGTCCAAAAGTTTAACGATAAAAAACATACGCTCCATAATGGAGGGGATAGCGAGCGAACACCCACAAATAAACACCATACTAAAGGGTAATATTTGGGATGTCGACCTAACTAAAGACGTTAGTGGGGGCTATCTCATCTACGAGGTTTCTTCTATATCTCCAAACGGGTTTAACGGTATAGACTACTCTTTGGACTTGTTTATATGCGACAACGTTACGGAGATAAATACCGAGACAAATGAAGTAGACGTGCAAAACTCTTGCAGTCTAATCGCCTTAGACATTATGTCTATTTTTGAGAATTACAACAAAACAAGCTGGGCGGACAAAGACCTTAATTTAGTACTCAATAAAAACTGGAGCATACAGCCGTTCACAGAGAGGTTTGACAGCCTTTATTCAGGTGCTGCTATAAGTATGTCGCTAAGTACCGCTTACGGTTACGCAAGGTGTAAAATTCCAGCTTTCGGAATGGTGTCCGAAATAGGTCACTTTATAAATACAGAAGAAAATAACAAGATAATAAAAGAATAATAAAAACATGAAAAATATAAAATTCTCAGACTTTGCGTCGGTTACTGATTTTACCGAACTGGTAGGCTTACAGCTTGGAAATAACGGTAAGATAACAAAGGAAGCACTAAAAACAGCTTTAGGGCTAGACGTTACGGGAGCTACCTTAGACCACTTTAAGTATAATCCAGTAACGGATAAGCTAGAGGCAGATAGAGCTATAGAAACAACCCTTAACTCGCTATTTCTAGGCGAGCAGCATAAGATGTCGTCAGGGTCTGAAAACATATTTTTCACTAACTTAAGTAGTGACATAAATTTCTTCCCAATGTGGGGCGGATTGAAAGACCAAAGTATTGTGGCTAATCAAGGAGCTAGCGGTTTTATACCTCCAAGTGGGCGTGTTTATACCGACATGTTTAGCTTGCCATTAAGAGGCAATCCAGACCCATTGACAGCTGTACCTTATGAGGGTTTCAACTACTTCGGCATCAACATAACTGGGTTAGGTATTACTACTACTGCGGCCGAGGAAATAGACGAAACAATAAGACTAGAGTATAGAATAAAAATAAACGGTAAGAACGTATACAAGCAAGTACTACCTAGAAACGCCGCTCGCTCTTCTGCTGCTAGCCATATATACGCAGGAGATGTCATAGAATGGTTTTTTGACCACCCTGTAGACGTAAGAGCTGGTACTAATTTGTACGCTGAAATCACTAAGGTTAGAATTTCTGACGATGTAGACTTAGGTTCGTTCCTAGTTAGACAGGGAGATGTAGCCAACGAAGACGGGAGTTTTCAATATCAAGCCACTGTACATAATAGATTATTTGAAGATAAAGACATAGAGCTTATATCTCCTTATTTGAAATACAAGGCTATGGATTTCGGCCTAGACTCTACAGGCTCTACAATCCTTCTAAGGGACTTATCTTTAGGAGCTGACAGTTTACTAGTTCCTCATGCTGTTAATACTCTAGAGGCTATAGCAAACGGAACAGAAATACAGATTAAAATTAAAGGTGGAGCTAAAGTAATCGTGGAAAGCTTACCTGTCAACGCAGTAAGTATAAACGGTTCTTTTGTAAACTCTGTTTTAAATCAGGCTGTAGTTCAGTTGAACGCTATATTTACAAACACGGCTGGCTTTGCGTCTGACGACACTTTTGTAGATTCTTTCACATTAAGCGGAAACGATTTAACACTAGGATTGAATGATGGTGTATCTTACACAGTAGATGTAACTACTTTAGGGGTAGACGAAAATAACTTCGTAGCAAGTGGAACGCTTAGCGGCTCTGACTTAATCCTCACAATGGATGACGCTACTACTGTAACGGTAGACGCTTCTGGTTTAGCTGTAGACTCTGACACTACTATATCTTTCGGCACGTTAGTAGACAATACGCTCACTTTGACGGCTAGCGATTCTAGTACGGTTACTATAGACGTAACATCATTAAACGTAGATACAAACTTATACGTAGTGAGCGGCGTTTTAAACGGTACGGACATAGATTTAACTATGAGTGATGACACTACGGTTACTGTAGCTGTAGGCTCTCTAGCAATAGACAACAATACTACTATTTCTAGCGGAGTAGTTAGTGGAACGGATATAATCCTAAGCCTTTCTGACGCTTCTATAATAACTATAGACGCTACAAGCTTAGCAACTGGCGGAGGTAATGAAGTAGTTAGCGGTTCGGTAATAGGCTCTAATCTAGTTCTAGTTATGTCGGATGCTTCTCAAATCACTATAGACGCTACTAATATGGTTAACGGTTCTAGTGGATTGGCTAGTAATAACGGCTGGTATATATCTTACGGAACTAACGCAAACGAGGCTGTAGGAACATCTACTAACGACTCTACTATTAACCAACAACTACCTTTTTACTTCGGTCAAGCACTAGAGCAAGGCAGCGAGTTTAAGTGGAATTTCCAAAGTAACGGAGGGTCTAATTTAATAATGGGTATTTGGGACGGTGCAGAATCTGCGGTAGCTTATAACGGCGGGTCTATAACGCCTTCAAACTGGGGTACAATGTTCGTATATGCTGGCGGTTTTACAGCGGGTTCTAATAGCACATTAACTACTACCAACTCTGGAGCTAAATACGCAGTATCTAACGGAGACGCTTTAAGTGTTAGATTCCATTCAGACGGTCACTTGAAATTAATGGACTTGAGCGGTGCTAGTGAGGTAGAAATAGCTAAGACTACAATACCTTTGTCTGTTAGCTCTTTTAACATGCAAATGCACACATGGACTAATGGAGTATTGCCTAACGGAATAGTAAGTAGTTCAGATTTTATCTGGGATATAGCCCACGACTACGCTGGTACTGAGGCAGGTGTATTAAACGGCGTTCTTACTCACACAGTTCTTAAGAGAAACTTAGCTTTATCAGTAGGAGAACAATACATGATACCTCTAAATAAGCAAGGGTCTGGAGAAACTTTTGGCCTAGATTACACTGCGGCTACTAGTGGCGTTGTAACTGCGGAAGACGAGCTGTTGACTTCTTTTAAATATCAGACTAATGAATCCATAATAGCAGATTCTAACTGGAATCACAACACATCATCATCTCGATTCTTTCAAGCTGGCGGCGGTTCTATTGACTCATGGAGACAAGGCGGAGCGGGAACTGAGCAAGGTCTATTTAGCTTAAGGTACTTAACTAACAATACTCTGCAGATTTGGAGTGAGACTTATAACGAACTGGTTGCAAGTTCCGCAGTACATCCAGACGGTAGCGACATCTACTTACATTATGGCGTCAACGGCAACACTAGCTATGGAGACCTACCTACTATAACTAAGCAATTTATAGGACAAGGCTCACAGCCTTTGCCAAGCTTCCAGCCTACAGTAGCTAACCAAACTGCGTC
>TARA_R110001632_G_scaffold8386_7_pt1 | contig 12135 bp, 11 predicted proteins | sample TARA_R110001632 | Tara Oceans TARA_R110001632 (sample SAMEA4398266) | marine metagenome | biome: Polar Biome; feature: [SRF] surface water layer (ENVO:00010504); material: water (ENVO:00002006), including particulate matter (ENVO:01000060) such as... | depth 5 m
TTTTAGTTAAACAATCTATTTTTTGCCTTGTGGTGACAAGACGGTACAAAATTACTATTATTTTCTGTTTAGGCATTGTTTAAAAATAAATCATTCAAAATAAACGAAGTTGTTTTGTGCCATAACAAGGCAAAAAACACAGGTATAGCCATAGCTATGACAAGTATTTTCAACGATGGTATGATGCAAAAGAACAAGATTAAATGGAGTAGTTATTTTTGAACAATGCCTCAGAGTTCAAAATTCAACATTTCCTTTGTATTCGATGAATTTTTAAATTTTAGCAACTTCTTGCTGTAATTCATAGAAGCCTTCATTACATTTTTTAGCATCTTTGTACATTATTAGTAATTTTTGATAAAAGATTCACTTCGACTCCGCTCAGTGAACGAACCATAGATTACAATTTAAAATAATTGAATATGAGAATTGCTGTTATTGGCGCTACCGGAATGGTAGGAACCGTGATGCTAAAAGTATTAGCAGAACGTAATTTTGAAATCACTGAATTAATTCCAGTTGCATCAGAAAGATCTGTTGGAAAACAAATTTCATATAAAAGTAAAAACTATACGATCGTAAGTTTACAAGATGCTGTAAATGCAACACCAGATATCGCTTTATTTTCTGCAGGTGGCGACACTTCTTTAGAATGGGCGCCAAAATTTGCTGAAGTTGGAACTACCGTAATTGATAATTCTTCTGCTTGGAGAATGGATCCAACCAAAAAATTAGTGGTCCCAGAAATTAATGGAGATGTATTAACGGTGGATGATAAAATTATTGCAAACCCAAATTGTTCTACAATTCAACTAGTGATGGCATTGTCTCCGCTACATTTAAAATATAAGATGAAACGTGTCGTGATTTCTACGTATCAATCTGTTTCAGGAACGGGTGTAAAAGCAGTTCAACAATTGGCAAATGAAGAAGCAGGGATTGAGGGTGAAATGGCATATCCTCACCCAATAGGAAGAAATGCATTACCTCATTGCGATGTTTTCTTAGAAAATGGATACACAAAAGAAGAAATGAAATTGGTAAAAGAACCAAAGAAAATCTTACGTGACCAAAGCTTTTCTGTAACGGCAACAGCGGTTAGAATTCCTACTGCGGGAGGACATTCGGAAGCTGTAAATGTTCAGTTTGAAAATGATTTTGATCTAGCTGAAGTTCGTACATTATTAAGTGAAACTCCAGGGATTATTGTCCAAGATGATGTCGCAAACAATGTATATCCAATGCCAATTACCGCACATAATAAAGATGAAGTTTTTGTTGGAAGAATTAGAAGAGACGAATCTCAAGAAAACTCCTTAAATTTGTGGATCGTTTCTGACAACCTAAGAAAAGGCGCAGCAACAAATACAATACAAATAGCAGAATATTTAGTAGAAAAAAACCTAGTATAAATACATGAGTACATTTCATAAATTATCAATAAAAAATAGAATACAAGAAACCGCTACTGCGGTTTCTATTGTTTTTGATGTTCCTGAAAATTTGAAAGAAAATTTCTCTTTCAAAGCGGGTCAATACACCACATTACAAGCGAATATAAACGGCGAGGAAGTACGAAGAGCGTATTCTATTTGTTCTTCTCCTAAAAGTGGAGAACTGAAAGTAGCAATTAAAGCTGTTGAAAACGGAACTTTTTCTGTCTATGCAACTTCGCAATTAAAAGTAGGCGATGTATTAGAAGTTCATGAACCTGAAGGGAAATTTATTTTAGCTCCTGCTAAAAGCAAAAATTATCTTGGGTTTGCTGCTGGTAGTGGAATTACTCCGGTCTTATCTATGGTTAAAGCTGTTTTACAAGAAGAACCAACGTCTTCTTTTACGTTAATCTACGGGAATAAATCTGAAGAAGAAACGATCTTTAAATCAGAATTAGAAGCACTTAGCGAAGAGTATTCTAGTCGATTTAATTTACATTATATCTTTAGTAAACAAAATGTAGACGGTTCTTTGTTTGGAAGAATTGATGCTGCATACACTAATTATTATGTGAAAAATATTTACAAAAATTGGACTTTTGAAACTGCTTTTTTATGCGGTCCTGAAGAAATGATTAAAATTGTTTCAGAAACTCTAAAAGAAAACCGATTTAAAGAATCTCAAATCTTATTTGAATTATTTACCGCTTCCATTGATGAAGAAAATGTTTCACAAATTAAAGATGGTGAAACGGAAGTAACTGTTTTGTTAGATGATGAAGAGTTTTCTTTTACCATGAAACAAACCAGTGATATTTTAGCTGCTGCATTGCGAAATGATATAGACGCTCCATATTCTTGTCAAGGGGGAGTTTGCTCTAGTTGTTTAGGAAAAGTTACTGAAGGAACTGCGATCATGACCAAAAATAGTATTCTAACAGATGCTGAAGTGAAAGATGGCTTTATTCTGACGTGTCAGGCTCATCCAACAACTTCAAAAATCTCTATTGATTACGACGATGTTTAAAAACATGTACCTTTAACATATGGATATTTACGACATAAAAAATGCGATTTTATTTGGGTTCTTTCTTTCATTTATGATTGGACCTGTTTTTTTTATGTTGATTCAAACAAGTATTGTTAAAGGAGCAAGAGCTGCTATTGCTTTTAATTTAGGGGTTATTTTAGGAGACATTACTTTTATAGTAATTGCCTATTTTGGAAGTAGACATTTATTAGAAAGAATTAAAGATGATCCACGTTTGTTTTTTATTGGTGGTTTAATCTTGATTGTATACGGAGTCATTACCTATTTAGACAAATCTGGCAAGAAAGAAGTGGAAGCTTCCATTGATGTGCCAGCGAACAACTATTTTAAATTAATTCTCAAAGGATTCTTTTTAAACTTTATCAATATTGGTGTACTTGCTTTTTGGTTGGGTTTAATCGTCGTCATTGGACCAACGTTAGACATGAATCCAACTTCAATTTTTTACTATTTTACGATTATTATTGCTAGCTATTTCATAACAGATCTTGGTAAAATTGTCTTAGCAAAACAATTAAAAAGTAAAATGACTCCAATAGTTACTTATCGTATAAAAAAAGTGATGGGTATCATTTTAATTGTATTCGGAGTGTATTTAATGTTGATGGGGTTCCTCCCAAAAGAAAACAACATAAACACCTTACTAGAACAAGTAGATAAAAAATAAAAGCGAAGTTTTCACTTCGCTTTTATTTTTTATTAAGAGTACATCTTCTTTTTATTTAACCTTCTTTATATTATCAGCTGGATAAATATCTGCCATTAATTTAGAAGGATCTATTTCTACTGATTTCACTTCTTTAGTTACTTCAAATTCATACGTTGGGTGAGCCCAAGTCCAATCTTTTAAGACAGTAGCTTTCGTTGGCTTGTTTCCTCTCATCATTCGTAAAGGGATATTAAAATCCTCTATAGATCCATCTTTATAAGTAACTCTAACATCTATAGGCATTGGCATTTTACCATGTCTTTGTAAGGTGATTTTTTTCTCTTTTATAGTTTTTACACTATAATCAATTGTATGTGTCGTTTGTGTCCATTCGTTTAAATACCAGTCTAAATGAATACCAGAAACTTTTTCCATCGATCTTTTTACATCATTTGGTGTTGGATGCTTAAAGCTAAAATCTTTGAAGTATTTCTTCAAACCCTTAGCAACATTTTCTGACCCGATGATGTACTCTAATTGAGACAAAAACATATTACCCATACTATAACTTGCGGTACTGTAAGATGAATTTAAATGAAATCTATCTGCATGAGTAGACAATGATTCTTCTTTTCTATACGAGATCATTTTAAAGTATCTATTGTAAGATCCAGTATGTGGATTTTCTAATTTTGTGTCTAAAATCTTATTTTCTGCAATATTAGAAATGTATGATGTAAACCCTTCATCCATCCATGGATGTTTACTTTCATTACTGGCTAATAAAAACTGAAACCACGTATGAGCCATTTCGTGAGAAGTAACTCCAAACAAACTTTCAAATTCTCTTTTCCCTGTAATTAACGTCGACATTGCATATTCCATTCCACCATCTCCACCCTGAATTACAGAGTATTGTTTATATGGATATTGTCCAATATTTTGACTAAAAAAGGTCATTAATTCAGCTGTTTTAGGCTGTAAATCTTTCCAGTTTTTTAGGTATTTTTCTTCTAAATTTTTCTTGTAAAAGAAATGTAAATCGATTCCGTTATCAGTTTTTAGGATGTCATGTTTATAGTCTGGATCAGCTGCCCACATAAAATCATGAACGTTTGGCGCTTTAAAATGCCATGTCAATTTCTCTCCTTCAGCTCTTTTTATTTTTTTTGATTTGTTCTCATAACCATGTCCAATTTCTTGCGGATTTTGTAAATATCCAGAACCTCCAATTACATAGTTTTTGTCAATATGAATGGTCACATCAAAATCTCCCCAAATACCATGAAACTCTCTTGCGATGTATGGTGGAGTGTGCCATCCTTCAAAATCATATTCGGCCATTTTAGGATACCATTGCGCCATAGAAAGTGCTACACCTTCTTTATTCGTTTGTCCAGAACGTCTAATTTGTTTTGGAACCTGTGCGTCATAAACCATCTCAAAAGTTGCACTTTTTCCTGATTTAATAGGAGTGTTCAGTTTGACTTCTAAAATAGTACCTACCACTTCAAATTGTACATTTTTACCATTTTGTTTTAACGATCCTACTTTGATAAATCCAATCTCTTCTGGTTTTAACTTGCTAATTCTATCTTTAACTCTTTTATCCGGATCTTGAATATTTCTAGAACGAATATCCATTTGAGAATCTGGTTGAAAAGCATTAAAATAAAGGTGATAATACACATGTGTTAACTCATCTGGAGAGTTGTTTGTGTATACTAGTTTTTGTGTTCCTTTGTATTGAAATTTTGCTACATCTACATCAACATCCATAGTGTAATCTACATGTTGTTGCCAATAGGATGTGTTGTTTTGAAATGCAAAAACAGTAGTCATACTAAGAAGACAAACTAAAGCAATAAATTTTCTCATGATTGGGTTTTTATCGATTCTTGATTATTATTTTATTTATTATTGAACTATAATTTTTAACTAAAAACATCTGAAAACTTAAAGGTATCTTTTAAACGTACTCCTTTTTCGGTGTGTTGCACGGTACATACTTCTGAATATGCATCGTGCTCTAAAAAGAGATAATATTCGTTATCAGCTGCTTCATTTAAAAAAATTTCTTTCTCTTTAATCGTCAACAAAGGTCTTGTATCATAACCCATTACATAAGGCAATGAAATATGACCTGTGGTTGGTAATAAATCTGCCATAAAAACAATTGTTTTTCCTTGATAAGAAATTTTTGGTAACATCTGTTTCTCTGTATGACCATCCATTTTTAAAACATCAAACCCAAGTTGTTCAATTGGGTTTTCAGAAACAAAATTTAATTGACCACTTTCCTGGATTGGTAAAATATTTTCTTTTAAAAAGGAGGCTTTTTCTCTTGGATTTGGATTTGTAGCCCAATTCCAATGCTCTTGATTGCTCCAAAACTTCGCGTTTTTAAATGCAGGCTCGTATCCTGTTTTATCTTTATTCCATTGAATAGATCCACCACAATGATCAAAGTGTAAATGTGTTAAAAAAACATCCGTGATGTCATCTCTATGAAATCCATAAGAAGCTAATGATACGTCCAAAGAAGAGTCTCCAAACAAAAAGTAGTAGCCAAAAAACTTGTCTGACTGTTTAGATCCTAAACCAGTATCAACAAGAATTAAACGATTTCCGTCTTCAATTAATAGACAACGCATACTCATTGAAATCAAATTCTTAGAATCTGCAGGGTTTGTTCTTTGCCAAATTGTTTTGGGCACAACGCCAAACATAGCGCCGCCGTCTAGCTTAAAATTTCCAGTTTCTATTGGGTAAATTTTCATGGAAGACAAAGATGCAGAAAAAACAGCAATTTCTTGTTAAGAAATATCTTAAAAACGAAGTATTTAAACAGAAAAAAAGGCAGTACTTAATAAGTAATGCCTTTTTTTAATTACATAAAGTCCCCCCGGATTTTATAGTTATTAATATTAATTCAAAGAAACAATTTCTTTAGAGTTCTCTTGAGTTTTCTTCGTTAGCACAGCAATTACTATCGACGAATGGTAGATTAATGTCGGCAAATGGTTTGTTATAGAACAATACTGAAAAAGAAAAAAGCATCGCTAAGCGATGCTTTTTTTGAGGTGTCGAGCGGATTCGAACCGCTGTAGATGGTGTTGCAGACCACTGCCTAGCCACTCGGCCACGACACCTTATTAAGGATGCAAATTTACATCATTTATCTTTTAATGCAAGGTTTTTTGTACTTAACGTTCTTTTGAAAGAATAATTACAACTTCTTGAACATTCCCTCCTATTGGTGGATTTATTTTAGCAACACTAACCGTTGCCTTTTCTATCATTTTCAATTCTAAGAACGCTCTGTCTAAAATACGTTTGGCAACTTCTTCTAAAAGCTTTGATCTAATTGCCATTTCTTCTTTTACTATATGATTTAAGTGAACATAATCTACTGTATCAGAAAGCTCATCAGTGATTGAAGATTTTGACAAGTCGGCTTCAACTTCTATCGCTACTTTATACCAAGAACCAATCTTAGCTTCTTCTTCTAAACATCCGTGATAGGCATATAGCTTGATATTATTTACTTGAATCTTTCCCATAATTATAACTTCTCCCACATTTTTTGAGAATTCAATCTAAATGATCCTAAATGCTTAAATCTACATTGATCTGGTGATATGATTGATAAAAAAGATTCCTCCTTTTTATTGTTGTATAAATGATATGATTCTCCAATAATCGGTTCAAAATTAAATGTAGCATTGTACACCAAATCATTGTATTCAAACTGATTCATCATGTCTTCATACTCCTTTTTTAACTCATCAAACTTACTTTTGAATTGTTTGTTGACTCTATCTACTCCATCGTTTCTCCAAGTAGCGGTATTTAAAGGTTTAATTACTGGAGAGCTTGCACTTGTACCATAAGGCTTAAGCGCTGCATCATACTGCTGGGTCTCCTCATCAAAAACAACTAAATCTGGTTTCTTTGCCATATTTTAAATAAAAAAGCAAAATTACGACAAAAGTTTCAAATCCATAAAGCAATCAGAACTATAATACCTTAGTAATCCGCTTATTTTACTTAATTTTGTTCACTCAATTTTTAGTTGAAACTCAATGTCTGAAGAAAAGAAATCACTCAATTTTATTGAGCAAATTATTGAAGAAGATTTGGCAAATGGAATGCCAAAAGAAAACCTTCGTTTTCGTTTTCCGCCTGAACCTAATGGATATTTACATATAGGTCATACAAAAGCTATCGGAATTAGTTTTGGTTTGGGAGAAAAATACAATGCTCCTGTAAACCTTCGTTTTGATGATACAAATCCTGCGAAAGAAGAGCAAGAATATGTAGACGCTATCAAGAAAGATATTACTTGGTTAGGATATCAATGGGCAAACGAATTATACTCTTCAGATTATTTTCAACAATTGTTTGATTGGGCTGTTTTGATGATTAAAGATGAAAAAGCATATGTAGATAGCCAGTCATCAGAAGAAATGCGCGAGCAAAAAGGAACCCCAACGGAACCTGGAACCAATAGTCCTTTTAGAGAAAGATCTGTAGTAGAAAATTTGGAGTTATTCCAAAAAATGAAAGATGGAGCATTTCAAGAGGGCGAACACATTTTGCGTGCTAAAATTGACATGACTAGTCCGAATATGTTATTGCGTGATCCTATTATGTATCGAGTTTTATATAAAGAACATCACAGAACAGGAAATGATTGGAAAATTTATCCAATGTATGACTGGACTCATGGTGAAAGTGATTATGTAGAGCAAATATCACATTCTTTGTGTTCGTTAGAATTTAAACCTCACAGAGATTTATATGATTGGTTTAGAGACAATGTTTTTGAATATAGTAAAACTGAATTACCAAATCCACCGAAGCAACGTGAGTTTTCTCGATTGAATTTGAGTTATACCATTATGAGCAAACGTAAATTAATGCGTTTGGTTGAAAACGGAGCAGTTTCTGGATGGGATGATCCTAGAATGCCAACAATATCTGGATTAAGAAGACGTGGTTATACATCATCTTCTATCAGAAGTTTTATAGAAACCGTTGGTGTTTCTAAAAGAGAAAACATTATTGATGTAGCTTTGTTAGAGTTTAAAATTCGTGAAAATTTAAACAAAACTGCGAACAGAGTAATGGGCGTTTTAGATCCTGTAAAAGTTGTGATCACTAATTACCCTGAAGGTAAAGAAGAAATGTTAACAGCTAACTATAATGATTACGAAGAAGGATTTGGCACTAGAGAAGTTCCTTTTTCAGGAGAAATTTATATTGAGCGTGAAGATTTTAGAGAAGAAGCCAATAAAAAATTCCATCGATTAAAATTAGGAAAAGAAGTACGTTTAAAGAACGCTTATTTTATTACAGCTACTAGTTGTGAAAAAGATGATAACGGAGAGATTACAGTAATTCACTGTACATATGATCCGTTAACAAAATCTGGTATGGATACCGAAGAAAGCAAACGTAAAGTAAAAGGTACTTTGCATTGGGTCTCAATTAATCATGCTGTAGAAGCTGAAGTAAGATCTTACGATAGATTGTTTTCTGATGAAGCGCCAGACAGTCATAAAGACAAAGATTTTATGGAGTTTTTAAATCCAAATTCTCTAGAAACCATTACTGCTTTTGTTGAACCTAGTTTGCAAACAGCAACTATTGGAGAACGTTTCCAATTTCAACGTTTGGGTTATTTTGCCGTTGATAATGATTCAACGTCTGCTAAGTTAGTTTTCAACAAGACAGTTGGGTTAAGAGACAACTGGAGCAACAAACAATAATAATTATATCATGAAAAAATTAGCAGTTATCACCCTTTTATTTTTAACTTTTTCCTGTACAACAAAAGAAGAAAAATCTTTTGTTGCTGAAGTCTCTTGCGGACAATGCCAATTTGATTTAAAAACTCAAGATGGATGTGATTTAGCAATCAGAATAGACAACAAAGCTTATTTTATTGATGGCGCTGATATTGACGATTTTGGCGATGCTCATCATAAAGAAACTGGTTTTTGTGAAGTGATCAGAAAAGCTGAAGCTGTAGGGAAAGTTGAAAATGATCGTTTTCAATCTACTTCTATAAAACTGATTGATTAAAAATAATTATATAAAAAAAGCCTTAGATATTTCTGAGGCTTTTTTTATAGGATTATCTATCAATTTATGGAGCAGGATTAGGTATCAAACTATGCACTTCTTCTATCTCGTGTAAAATTTGATCAGATAATTCAATATTTATACTTCCAATATTTTCTTTCAATTGATCCATTTTCGTCGCTCCAATAATATTACTGGTTACAAAAGGCAATTGATTTACAAATGCCAAGGACAATTCTGTCAATGTCAATTGATGTCTATTTGCAATATCCATATATTTTAGGACAGCCGTTTGTGCTGCAGATGTTTGATATCTGGCAATATAATTAGGAAATAAGGTTCCACGTGCTCCTTCAGGTATTTTTCCTTTTGAATATTTACCCGTTAAAACACCTTGTGCTAGCGGAGAATAGACTAGTAATCCTAAATTTTCTCTCAGAGAAACTTCAGACATTCCGTATTCATAAGCACGATGTATTAAAGAATATGAATTCTGAACAGTACTCATTCTAGGCAAATTGTGTTGTTCGGATGTTTGTAAATACTTCATAGCACCCCAAGGTGTTTCATTAGACAAACCAAGATGTTTAATTTTCCCTTGTTTGACTAAACTATCTAATGTTTCAAGAATCTCTAGATGATTTTCCGCTTCCTGTTTCGCTGTTTTAAAAGGATAATCACGAAGTCCGAAACAATTTACGCCTCTTTCTGGCCAGTGCAATTGATACAAATCTATATAATCTGTTTGTAATCTTTTCAAGCTTCCTTCTACAGCATCAATAATTGCTTGTTTAGCAAAACCATTTTCTCTAATATGTGCTGTATATGGACCCGATCCTGCAATTTTACTTGCTAAAACAATTTTGTCTCTATTCCCATTTTTTTTAAACCAAGTTCCTATAATTTCTTCAGTTTTACCATAGGTTTCTTTTTTAGCAGGAACGGCATATAATTCTGCAGTATCAAAAAAATTGATTCCTTGTTCTAAAGCATAATTCATTTGTTCATGGCCTTCTGCTTCAGTATTCTGCTCACCCCAAGTCATAGTTCCAAGGCAAATTTTACTAACTTTTACATCGGTATTCGGCAATGTTGTGTATTTCATATTGATTTGTTAAAAAACCAAGATGATTCGCCATAAAGCGAATCATCTTGGAAATTATAATTGTGTATTCTTATTTCTTTTTACCGGATATATCTTTCCGCATTTTAGCTGCAAGTTTGTTTGCTTTTCCCTGATCTATGACTCCTGCAATATTTAAGACTTTGGCTTTGTAAAAAGCTTTTACAAATTTCGATTTTTTTAAAGTGGTTTCGTATTCGAGATTAAATGTGAAATACTTAACAACTAAATACTTAATCTCTTTTTTCTTTGTCAATTTATTACCTCTTCCTAGATTATCACTCTGTGTAGTTCTATTTAGTTTGGCCTCGATATCAGATTTTATCGTATTTGTTTCTCCCGCATTTTTCACAGCTGGATTCTCTATTTCAATAGATTTCTTTGTCAAAATAAAAAGAACCTTTCCTTCTAATGAAGAAAAAACATCGCCTTTATCAGTTTTCTTATAGGTTAGATATTCTTTTTTATCTACATAGACCTTGCCTTTTTTCATTTTCACTTTCTGAGCATTTGTAACTCCAAAGGCGAATAAGAACAAGATTAATACAAGTTTATTTTTCATCATTTTTAGTGTTTATTCAACCTTCTAAAGATAAGAAATATTCTAAGACTATTAAAACCTAGATGAAGTCCTATGAAAGAATTGCTTGAATTCCAGGCAATACTTTTCCTTCTAAAGTTTCTAACATTGCTCCCCCGCCTGTAGACACATAACTTACTTTTTCTGCAAAGCCAAATTGTTTTACTGCGGCAACAGAATCTCCTCCTCCAACTAAAGAAAAGGCTCCGTTTTGTGTTGCTTTGTCTATAGAGTTTCCTAAAGCAATGGTTCCTTTAGAAAAAGTTTCCATTTCAAAAACACCTAGAGGTCCGTTCCATAAAATAGTTTTACATTGATTGACAACTTCATCAAAAATAATTTGAGATTTTGGACCTGCATCCAATCCTTGCCATCCGTCTGGTATTTTAGTGACATCTATAACTTGTGTATTTGCGTCATTTGAAAAATCATCAGCAGCAAGTACATCCACAGGAATATGAATTTGAACATTTTTAGCTTTTGCTTTTTCTAAAATCTCTAAAGCCAATTCCATTTTATCATCTTCACAAATAGAATCTCCAACGCTTCCGCCAAGTGCTTTTACAAAGGTAAAAGTCATTCCGCCTCCAATAATTAAATGATCTACTTTATCTAAAATATTTTCTATCACCGTAATTTTAGAAGATACTTTTGCGCCTCCTAAAATGGCTAACACTGGTTTTTCGCTGTTATTTAAAACTTTATCAATGCTTTCAATTTCTTTCGCCAATAAACTTCCGAAACATTTATTTCCAGAAAAATACTTCGCTACAATTGTTGTAGAAGCATGTGCTCTATGTGCAGTACCAAAAGCATCATTTACATAAATATCTCCGTTTTTAGAAAGTTGTTCTGAAAACCCTTCATCTCCAGCAGTTTCTTCAGCATAGAAACGTAAATTTTCTAGTAATAAAATTTCTCCATCTTGCAAATCTGCAACAGCAGCGGTTACTTTTTCTCCAATACAATCGTCTACAAACTTTACTTGAACTCCAATAACTTCAGCTATTTTTGCAACAATATGTTGTAAAGAATAGTTAGAATCTACTCCTTTTGGTCTTCCTAAATGTGACATTAAAACTACAGAACCACCATCTTCTAAAATCTTGATAATAGTAGGTTTTGCTGCTTCTATTCTTGTAGCATCTGTTACTTCAAGATTTTCATTTAAAGGCACATTAAAATCTACTCGTATTAATGCTTTTT
>TARA_R110001632_G_scaffold10905_1_pt1 | contig 12131 bp, 8 predicted proteins | sample TARA_R110001632 | Tara Oceans TARA_R110001632 (sample SAMEA4398266) | marine metagenome | biome: Polar Biome; feature: [SRF] surface water layer (ENVO:00010504); material: water (ENVO:00002006), including particulate matter (ENVO:01000060) such as... | depth 5 m
CTTTCAATAATCTCAATACATGATCTCTGTCTTGGTTTATACATTCTGGATGGTTTAAGGGTATAATAAAATCATCACCATCAATGTTGATATAAATAGCTATGATTTCTGCTAATGCGGGGTGTGTATTATCATTACCCTGAATAAATTCAAGATAACGTATTAAACTAGAAGATAGCTTTAATTCTAGTGTATTTAGTTGATTTTTTGTTTCGATAAGGTAGAACATACCCTATCATTGTATGAAAGGTTTATTTAATAACCACCTCCTCCACCACCAGAAGTACCTCCACCTCCAGAAGAAGTTCCTCCACTATTTGGATTTTTATTATTTAACTGTTTAAGTCGAGTTTCAGGGTTTTCTATTTGTGATATTTTTTTATTAATTGTATCTTGTTTTTTTCTATGTTTTGTTTGAATGTTTCTTAACATACTTTCATGAACCTTTTTTAAAGCAGGAGTTTTAACCTCTTTATTACTAGAAGGATTTGATTCTTTAGTTTTTCGAAAAACAGAGGGTGTTTTAGAGTTATTTGCTGCCACTGATTGTGGTAAGGGGGAGATAATAGATGTAGGTAAATAGAATTCTTCTGTGTTTTGAAATATTATTCCTATTCCCATAAACTTACGTTCTGCGATTTTAATTGATCTATTGTTTGCATTATTTGCATCTCCCTTTAGAATCCACATTAGTTTTCCACACTCATGTAGATGCCAATCATATTCTGTTTTTTTATTTTTTAAAGAATCATAAGTTTTTTTATCTATTTCTTTATAATCTAAAATTCCATTTTTTCTTCTAACAAAATATCTATCATAAAACCCCCTAGTATAATCTTTTTCTGTAGGGAAATTTTTAGTAGATACTATAGTTTTAGTATTACTAATAAAATTAAAATAATTTTCTTTTAATATATTATATTTGTTAGCACTTAGTGTTTTTCCTTTATTACTAGGTTTATCTTCTATTTTAATTATTTCCTCACCTACTCTAGAAATTTCTTTACCTTCAAAAAAAGTACCATCACTCATTTCTAAGTAAGATCCTACATAAGGGGTTCCACTATTTTTAAAACAAAATTCATCTCCTAATGTAGTAAATGATTTGTATTTAGATCCTGGTTTATATTGTTGAGGCATATTTTATTATTTTAATTTAAACCTTACTTTTTTGCAGTTTTTCCAGAAGTTTTGTAATACTTGGAGTAGTTTTTTTCATGAGTTCCCTGAGGAAAATTTTCATCAATAATTGAATTAATTGTTTGTGGAATGTATTTTCCTGCAGATCTTGTACACCCATCTACTGTTTTCTCTATTGTGTATTCTGTGTGTCCCTTTTTTTTTCTTTTTGCTTTATCTGCTCTACCAAATTCTGTTTCTATTGCAGAAACTGAATTATTTTTTCCTGATGTAGATATTTGTACTTGTAATGCTTTATAAAGGGTTTGAGACTTAGATCTTCTTGCCCATTGAGCTCCTGAACCACCGGATTCCATATTCATCTTTATATTTTGGTTATTATTTTTATGCTTACTTAATAATTGTTTCCAAACCTCTTCAATTTCCTGCCAAGTAAGTTGAGTATCATCTGCCATGTAATGAAAATAAGCTCCATATCTTGTGTCTGTACCTTCAAAATGGTCAGATGCACAATCATTACATTGTTCATCATCATTTACTGCCCATGCTCTTAAGGCTTTAAATGCCTTTGATATAACATCCTTCCTTGTTTTTACCATTAAATCTTTTTCTGCTGCAGCTGCTTTAGCTGCCGATACACAACCTGCTTCCGGTTGGGGTTGTGTAGTAGCATTATCTAAGTCTGATTTTTTCTTTTCTGCCTTTTTTACTTCTTTTCTTAAAGCACCCTTAACAAACGCTGCCATTTCTGGCCCATATTCTGTTCGTTGTGGGTCAACATCAAACAGCTGCATTTGGCCCCCTATTTTTGTTGTCCAATCTCCATTTTTTCCTATTTTTTGTTGTTCTGACTTTATTAAAAATATAATATTTTTACCTCTATAATGTCTGGGTAATCTAGTAGTATCAATTCTAAATAATTGTCCTATTATCATACCTGCTATACCATCAAATTCTAAATCTAGTTTAATAGGAATTGGGGTACTTGAAGGGGGTGATTGACTAGGTAAACCATCTTTATCCTTTTGAGCTATAATATCTGTTAGGGTTTGGACTCTAATTAAGGTTGATCTATAGTTAGATGTTCTATCTTGTCTTTGATCATCATCTAATTGTTGGGTTCTATTTTGTACACTTCTATTATAATATTTTAAAGAACCTAATTTTTGACCTAATTCTTCAATTTGTTTGAGTAATTGTTCTTTCTTTTTTTCTTTTTCTGATTTAGAATATTTAGGGGTATTGGCTGCTGAGGGTCTATATAATCTATTTCTTATACCTCTATTTAAAGCTGCAAATGTTACTTCATCTAATGCATTAGCATCATTAGGGTTTTGAGCTGCTACTGCTATAGTAGCAGACATAGCACTAGGTATTTCTGTGTTAAAAGAAAATTTTCTTACTACTGAATCTGTACTTTGAACATTTATTAAATGGATATTATCAATAGAATTATGAGCTGTTTCTCCATTTATATCTACAATATTGATTACATTAGGGAATTCATGGTTGTTTATTAATGCTAATTTATGGTTACCTCCTGTAGCTTTATTTACTTGTTCTAAAACATTAAACATAAATTTTCCTAAAGAAAAATGTTCATTTTTTGTTGTATTTTGTAGTTTACTACATTGTTTATGTAACATATCTAAATTTAAATAAATATTCCCTATACTTCTTTTTGCTCTTTCTCTTACATCACGGGTTATATCTTCTGTTTTTCTAGGCCATGTTATACCATCGGTTCCATACCAATCATCATCATCAATAAGTCCATTAAAATTATACCCACTCACATCTTTAACAGGTCTATAAAATTCTAACTCTTCACTATATGAACTATCATCCATATTTACTATTTGGTGGGGGAAAAGACAAATAAAAGGATCTACAGATATATCTAAATCTACAGTTTCTTCAAACATTTTAAAGAACTTTTCATTATAAGCATTCATTTTATAAGTATCAAATTTACTAGTATGAGTAGAAAAATGATTAGTTTGAAATGATACTATTTTACTGTTTTGTGAAGGTTTAGTACCTTCGGGGATAATTAATCTATTTATGATTTTACAAAAAGCATCTAATCTTATAAAACCCATTTTTCCTTGAAATTTAGGTTTGCTTGTAGAATCATGTCGAGGTCCTATAAGATGAATTCCTGGTTTCATAATACCCTCATAATCTTTATTATTTAAAACCTTTTCAGTTACCCCTTGTACTATTTCTTTTTGTGCTGCTGCTGTAGCTTCCTCCCAATAAACATCTCTATTTTGTTGCCATGTTTGAACAGTTTCTTTTTGTGTTTTAGTTCCTTTACCTTTTGCTACTTCTTTATAAGCGGTAATAGTTTCATTAAAAGCATTCTCATAATCTTCAGTTGTTTGGTTTGGATCTACAGTTGGGGGCTCTCCAGAATATTTTTGTAAGGCAATATTTTTTACTGCATCCTTTTGATTTATATATCCTTTTTTAACCATAGTTTCTACCACATATAGTTTCCCCTCATCTGATAGTATTGGACTTGGTATACCAAAAGTTCCCTTATCACTTGCCGATGCTTCTTGTGATTTTTTAAGATTAAAAGCTTTCTGTAAATCTTCTAAATTAGTTTGTGATCCATTGGGGTCTAATACATCTACAGGTACATTTGTTAAATTTGATAATTTTTTTAAATAATCTACATTTGCATTTTTATTTTCAAATTTTTGAGAATCTGGGTTTGATGTAGTATCTCCCCCCGCTAAACCTATAATACCATCTACAAAAGAATTAAGTATATGTTGTAATTTAGGTATATCAAATTTATCTCCCTCAGAAGTTACAGAAGTTACCATTTTTCCCTTTATAGAATTAATAGTTTCCCCTACTGCCATTAATTCGGTTGAACAGGTAAATCCACCATCTGGTCTTGCAGTATAACTGAAATTTTTACAAAATCCTAATAAACCATCATAATTACCCCCTGTTGTTTTTCTTTTATCTATTATATTAGCTGATATATTTTCTTGGCTTATTTTGGCTGCATTCCAAAATTCGGGTGCTTCAGAAATCCATGAGGGTGCATTAGTTATTTTTCCATCATTGCCTACATAAGTACCCCATGCCCACTCTAATAAAACAGGATAACCTGGTCTCATATATAATAGCTCTAAAATTTCAAGTTGTCTTAAATTATGACATTCAAATTTTACTTTTGCTTCTCTTAAAGAACCATAGGCTGATTTTGTTTTTATATCAATATCTGTAATTCCAGGCATAGGTACAATACCATAGCCGTCTTTTGCATCCGCTCTTATAATAGGATCTCCATAAGTTCCTCCTAGATTCCATTTTTGAGTGGGAAATCCTCTTCTCATTACTGGTTTTTGGTTAATTGAAAATCTTCTTATTGGATTTCCTTCATCATTAACTGTTATTTTATTGTCTTTAACTCCTTTTATTATAGTACCTCCTTCTAAAATATAAGTTAAAGCCATACCAGGTCCACCAAAATCTTTTTCAATTCTACCATTTACTCCTTCTGTGTCTAACATCTCAGATGATTGTAAATCTACTAAAGATGCCATTCTTATAGTACAAGATTTATTTACTGTATTAGTGTAGAACGCTCCTTTTGATAGTTCTACTATTCCGTTTTCTATAGTGTCAACATGACCCTTACCAAAACGAAAACTATTTTCTTCCATTGGAGATGAGGTTCCACTAGCACCATTATTTCCCATCTTTATTACCCCCTCTCTAACAGATAATTGATCTTTTATATAATTTGGTAAACTTTCTTTAAATATACTCATAACTTTTATTTATCTTGCTTTATTTATTCTATCGAAATCATATAATATTTTATCTACATTATTAGGTATCCTAATTTGTGTACCTATTTCTAAAAAATAACTCCATCTTTTTACTTTATCAGGATTTGCTCTATTAATGACCCACCATAAAAATCTATCACCATAATAATTGTGAGCTAATCTATCTGTTCTGTCTCCTAATTTTGATATTATATAAACATCTCCTATTGTAGGGGGAATTTCGGGGTATACCACATTTACATAATATCTGTTATTAGAATATTTGTCTATTTTTGTTTTTATATCAGTATATCTTGCCATATTATTTATTCATTTTCCTCTTTAGCATATTGAATATCCTCATATTCCTTTACAGTCATCTGTTTAAACTGATCTACATGGATTCCAAATTCATTATTATCTGATTGTTCACTATTATTAGGGCGTTGATCTCCTGTGGTTTCATATTTATCATAATGTGCATCTTCTACTGCCCATTGGGCTTGTTGGGATGGTGATACTATTGGATCTTCATATGTTGTAGATGTATTTTCACCTAATGGTTTTATTTCATCTGATCCACCACTAACAGTGAATGTAGAGGATTGATCTTCTTGTTCATTGGGGTCAGTATAATTTTCAACTGTTCCTGAAGATAACCATTCTGAGTTAACATCACCGTTAAATTTATGAGGTAAAATAAATGGTGATTTTGTTGTAGATTTTTGTGGTATAAAGTTATGAATTGGAGTAAACTGACAACTAACATCTAATATTTGAGGTAATTGATACATATCTTTATCTTTACCCTTTGGATCTGAAGCTATTTCCCAAGGATAATTTTTATTCCATTTTAAATTTAAAGCTGTTATTATTCCCGGAGTTCTATGTACTAAATCTCCTATAGTAAGTCTTACAAAAGCTCCTCTCATTCTTGTATTCTTATATTCAGGACTTACATTTGAAATTAAATAATTTAATTTAGTATAAATAGGCTTCATTTCTGATCTAGATTGAGCTGCTACTTTAAATGCAAATGAAATTTTTCTGTCAAAATTATTATATGTGTAAAAATTTTCTGCTCTACCATTATAATTAAATTTATTCCAGTTTCCTTTAAAATTATCACTATAACTATCTAAAAAGGCTCTAAATATAATAAAATCCGCTTCTGTAGGGTCATCTGCATTTACTGCTTCAAATCTAAAGGGGATAAAATCTGCTATTGTTTTTCCATTATGTTTAAATTCTTTAGGAACTTCTGCTTTTGATCTTAATATTTTTAAATTATTTATTTGATCTACTGTCTTATCATCTATATGGTTATATGATTTTTTTCTTTGGTTAATTCCAGGTCTACCTAAACCATATCTAGTTTCTCTATTATAAGATCCAGTTCCACTAGTGTTGTATTTTGCAGCATTAGCTCCTCTAAGGAAATTTTGTACCTGATAATGTACAGGAGAATTACTTCCTAAATTTCTACTTTTTCCTAAATTAGGGGGTTTTATTCTTGATTTATAATATTTTTTTATTGTAGTTCTTCCTATACCATATAAAGAATGGGCACCTCCACTGTATGTGTATAAAGGTTGCCCTACTTCATCATTTAAATTCTGATGTAAAGATAATAATCTATTATGTTGTAGTGATAATCGTTTTGCTCCCGTCCATCCTTTATCTAATTCTGTGTCTACTTCGTCTCCTAATTGTTTACCTACATAGGCATACTTTGATTTATTTGTTCCATCTACACCATATCCTATTTCCCAACCATAATTAGGTCTTCCTATAGGTAGTAAACCGGCTCTATTAATATGAAGACCGAAGGCATTTACTGCCGTTTGAGCAAAAGTATTTATACCTAAATTATATACTCTATTTCTTCCTAAAGCTGCTTCCGCATTTCCTAAAAAATTCCCAACTGCCCCCATAACTCCTTCTCCTTCCCCTTTAGGAAATTCTTGAAGTCTAGGATTTGATCTTTGAAGACCTACTTGTTTTAAAATCCACATAGGACCTCTAGGACCATCTGTCATCCACTTTCCAACACGAAGCATATCATCTGCTGAACGTTTTAAAGCTGTTCCTAATCCCCCTCTTATAAACCCATCTGTATAATCATCAACTCCTGCATCACTTAATTGAGTTCCAAAGTCTCCAATAGCGTCTGATACTCCTTCTATACCAGAAGTTAGAGTTCCTAAAACACCATCAGGACCATTTGTTTTATTATATAAATAAGGTTGTTTACTAAAAGATCCTCCAGGTTTATCAAATGCTGTTCCTTCTCCAAATTTAAAGGATTTTTGTCTAAATTGACCTTCAAATACAGGAGTATATGAATTACCATAATTAGAGTTTCCCGGTCCTGTACCTGCAGGATTTTTGTGGCGTGGGTAAGCGTCTAAAGCTTCCGCAATATTTTCGCCACTTTCTAAATTTGTTAATAGTGTTTTTAAACCCATCTTTAATCAGGTTGGTTATCTAGATACTGTCCCGAACTAGGTAGGCTTCCATCTAAATCGAACGCTCCTCCTGAGTGACCATGGCCATTTTCTTGTAATATACCTGTTTGTGTTCCAATACCATGTTGGTATGCGTAACCGTCTTTTAATAGGTGTACATGTAAGTCTTGGCCCCCTATTTGTTTTCCTAATCCAATTAATTCACCATTATTATTATGCTCATTAAATAAACCTTCACCATAATCAGCTCCATTAAGATCTTGAGGGATCCCGTTAAAACCTGCTCCTGCATATGTTTGGTTTGTATTTTGACTTTTAACTTTTTGAGTTAATAAAGTTATCATATGATCTCCCCCCATAGTAGGTGTTAAAAATGGAGAATCTGGATCTGTATTATAGTTATACTGTCCTATAGGTGATCCATTTCCGTCTAATGTGGAAGGACCTACTGTTGCTGATGAGTTACCATGTTGGTATTGGTATGTTGATAACATACTATCAACTAGAATATTAGGAAATAGTTCATTTACCTCATTTACAAATTTAGGACCAGGTGCCCCATCTAAACTTTGTGGAACGGGAGAATTTGGTCCAGGTACAGGTCCTACTGTTGTAGTTGAATTTCCATGTTGGTATTGATATTGCTGTAATAATGTATCTGTATGAAAAGTAGAAGATGCTCCATTTCCAAATTGAGGTCCGTCTACACCATCTAAATCATTTAAAGGAACACCTTGTCCTGCTTGATATAATGTACTTGAATTAGTACTAAGCACAGGTTTATTTTCTAATAAATCTATCATATGGTCCTCTGTAGCAAAAGGAGATGAACTATCCTGAATTCTATTGTAATCAGGGTCAGGTGCTGCGTTTAAGTCTTGAGTTAAATTAGTTAATGAATCTGTGTGTAAAGTAGAGGTAACACCATTATCAAATCCTGTAGGGACTGTTGTCTCCATTTCTCCTACTGGGTTTGTTGATCCTTGTATTAAGTCTAAGTTTGATTTTAAATCTTTTAATCCCATAATTTTATTTTTTGTTTATTATAAATATATTAAGCTAAGTAAGGATTTTGATATTTTTCATTCATCCTTCCTAAATTACCATAACTTGACATATTAAAAGAATCTATTACTACTTCTGCTGTTCCTCCCGATGATTCTACTACTGTGGTTTCTCCTCCACCACCTCCTCCTTGAGCCATAGAAAATAAATTTCCTTGTTGTTCTTTAGTTAGTACCATTTCTCCAGAATTTACTTGAGCAGGAATTTGATCTCCTGTTTCTGAATTTCCAGGTACAATACCCCCTTCAGCAAATAAATATTTTGCTCCTAATCCCATTATTGTAGCTCCTGCTGCCATACCTAAGGCAAACCCTACAACAGGAATTGTAGATAAACTTGACATTGCTTTAAATACAGCTTGACCTATAGATTTTACTATTCCTTTACTTTCCAAAGCTAATGCTGAATTTTTATACCCTTTTTCTAATGCTAAATAACCTAAATAAACTCCTTTTATTACGTTTATACCCATCATTACTCCTTTTATTAATAAAGAGACAGCTTGTATTCCTTTCATAGCTAATAAGATAGTTCCTACTACTTTTGCAAATTTTACTATAGGATTTATATAACTCATAATCTGTTGACCTATATCTTCCCATGTTTTCTTTTCTAAAAATTTAGCTAAATCTAATTCTTTAATTTTTGTACCAAACATTGAAATTTTTTCTCGAATAGTCTCCATTGCTGTAGGTAGTTGGTCTTCAAATTTACCAACAAATGATTCTATCACTGGTCCAATTTCATCTACAAACATAATTTTTAATTTTTCAACTAAATCATTAAATTTTCCTTGTAGGTCTTTTTGTTCCTTTTTACTTGCCATTTCTTTTTCTCCAATAGCTCTTAATTCTGTAGCTGATAAATGTGCTAGTTCTTGTTCTTTAAGCATATTAGCCATTTCGTCTGCACTCATTCCTACTGCTGCCGCTATTGCTTGTTGTTGAATTAGATTCATATCTCCAAATTCAGCGTAAGTACCTACTTGTTTATTTACTTCTTCAGCTAAAGTTACATGATCATTAGTTAATGCTGCCATTCTTGCTTTTTCTAAATTTAAACTTTTTCCTGTAAGTAATTCTGCTTCTAATTCTTTACTTATAGATTGTTCAAAATTTAATAAGGCTCCTTGTGTTTTTTTAATATTATCTAAATTAGTACCCATTGATTCTAAATGCATTAATGTTTCTGCTATTGCTGCTGGGTTAGCTCCTAAACTAGCTTCAACTTGTCCTGAAACTTGTGAAACTTGTTGCATTATTTTACCTGAATCAAACATTAACCCTTTTGTAGCTCTCATTTGACCTGTAATAGCATTTACAGACTTTAATGTTTTTGCTTGAGATTGACCAGATATCATACTTTGGTCACTAATTCCTTTTATTTGTTTTCCTGATAGACCATAATATTCTGAAAGTTTAACAGAAGTAACTAAATTTTCACCTGAAATCTTTTTAAAATAAGTATTTTCTGCATTTATAGCTATAAGGTTTTCTTGCATCCTTTTAGTATTCACAGCTAAATCTCCTGAAGCGTTAGAAGCTACTTTAAGTTCTTGTTGAAACATTATTGCTTCTTCTCTAGAAACTATCATAGCAGTTTTTAATTCAGTAATTTTTGAATTAAATTCTAAAGCAGCTAAAATAGTAGCTGTTAGTAAAGCTTGTGCTGCTACTAATACCATTTCTTTTCCTGCTGCTGCTATTTGTTTAAAGAAACCACCTCCTTCTAATTTAGCCTGTCTTGCTGCTTCTGCCCCATCTAAAAGTGAGTCTGAAATTCCTTGAAGACCTAATTTACCTGCTACGTCTCCTATCATTTTTAAACCCTTAACAGTATTTGTATAAGATTCTTTTACTGCTTTTTGTTGTTGGTCTAACACAACACTATTAGCTTTATTAGCTGTTACACCCTTTTGAGTTTCTTCTAATAGTGCTAGTTGTTCTCCTTTTAAACCTGTTAGATTTGCTAATCTATCTTTATCTCCACTTTGTAAAGCAGCCATTATTTGTTTTTCTTCTGCTTTACTAGTAGCAATTTGACCTACAACTTGTTTTTGTTTCATTAAAAGATTATTACCTATTTTTTTATTGTTAGATATATCTTTTTGAATGTCTTTTAATTTTTTACTACCATCTACTACTCCTCCCCAATTTGATGCTGCTGTTGCTGCTTGGTCTGCAACGTCTTTAAAGGCTGCATTCCATTGAGCACCAGATTGGGCTCCCATTTCCGTTTGTTCTTGTAATGCGGCAGTAATCTGTTCGACTCTACCCAGCATATCATTTGCATTATCTAAATTTGCGTATGGATCGCTTTTTTCTGCCATGTAAATATTGTTTATTTATTCGTTAATAAATATAAAAAAAATAAAGATATCGTATGATATCTTTATTTCTTAAAAACTAGGAATGTTGTAATTAGAAGAAGGTGATACATTAGGGCCTTTAGGGCTGTTATTATCCCCCATTTGGGTTTTACCTTGTGATTTTTCCATTTCTTTATTTTGTTTAGTTATGTTTTCATTTATTCTACTAATATGAAATCTTCTTAACCAAATAGGCATATTATAAACTTCAGAGTGTATGAATCCACCACCGCCATGGTACACTAGATCGCTGACTTGTTTAAAAAATATACCTCTATATGCCGGTGTCAGGCCAAAAAAATGAGACGGTGATGGGAATTTCTACATTTTCCTGAATGTAGCCATCTTCAAATTCAATATTATATTTTAAATCAATATCAGGTGTGATTTTTCCCATTTCGTTTCTTAATGCTCTAGAATCTCTTGCTAATAATTTAGTATCTACAAATTCACGGATTGTCTTTTTTTCTGCATCACCATTTATTGAGGTAATTATATGTTTCCATCTTGTAGACATATCTGCAGAGCTTTGTTTATTGATTTTTTTAAGCCCCTTTAATTCTTGTTGAATATTTTTTTCATCACCATGAGTTAAAAGTTTAAAAGTAATAGGTAGGTTAGCTGAGGGTAAAGTAAAATCAAAATTATTTTTACCTTCAATTATTGTTTTTTTATCTAGTAATTTATCTTCTGCTTCAGTTAAATCTACTGTTATTACTTCTTCTTCTCCTGATTCAGGGTGAGTCATTTTTAAAGAATAATCACTACCATAACCTAAGATTCGAGCTGCAACTAATAATGCATTTTTATCTCCTATTAATAGGTGGTTATAATCAATATCATCTATGATAAGGGATTGTAATAGTCTATCAACTACTGTTCCTTTTTTAATAAGATTTTGATTAGTTAAAATATCTTCTTCACGGGCCGTCATATATTTCATCTGGATAAATCCCTTTGAAAGGGGAGAATCTTTAGGGTATAATAAACCTTGTGAGGGTAAGGTAACTTCTTCTGATGGGAATTGGACTTTGTGTTCTTCTTGTGTTTTGTTTTCCATAACGTTATTTAATTAATAAAACTTGTTCAGATATACATATATAGAGGAAATAAAAAAGCGCCAAATAGGCGCTTTCTTTTTTTATTTTTTTACTATTAGTAATTTAAAATAGCATAATCCATTCTAATACCAATTGAAATATTCATTGGTGCATCTGAAGCCCAATCAGCATCTCCAAAATTAGCCGATTTTACATAAGCTCCTTTACAAATCCATTCTTCAACAACATCACC
>TARA_R110001632_G_scaffold105926_1_pt1 | contig 12123 bp, 13 predicted proteins | sample TARA_R110001632 | Tara Oceans TARA_R110001632 (sample SAMEA4398266) | marine metagenome | biome: Polar Biome; feature: [SRF] surface water layer (ENVO:00010504); material: water (ENVO:00002006), including particulate matter (ENVO:01000060) such as... | depth 5 m
ACCCGCCAACAACTTGAGCGCATCCAGACAAGCCTTTCGACTACTCATTCAAATGCTGCCGCGATATCTGCTCGGCGGTCATCGCCATTTTCATCTTCATTACGTTCGATATACGATTCGTGAATATTTTCTTCATCCAGCGGCGTATTCGAGAAGTCGCCGTCCATATCCGACCAAGCCACAGAGTCCATCACATCGAGTCTTCGCGCATCGTTTTCATCAATTTCTACAATCTCAGCAACTTCCTCGACTTCGTGTTTCGCTGAACGCTTCGCCATCTCGTAATTCATCCCGAACTCCTTCGCTGCGTCAATTTCGTTCCACGACATACCTGCTTTTTCTCGTACCTTGTTGGCTTGCTTATCCTTGTTATCACGTATCAGCGAGACAACGTACTCAGCCGTATCAAGGTCTTTTTCGACATCACGTCCAGTTGCTTCATATACGCCCTTTACCCTGTCAGCGTGGATTGTGTTGCTTTGGTGCGCGGTATTATCTTGGACATACGCGCCGTGTTGCCTTGCTTGATGATATTGCTCGACCGTTAGCCCTTGTCCATCGTTGGTCATATCTCGCGTTGCGCCTTGGAGGTCTGTATCCAATTTGTCGAACACCTCCGCTTCGTGGACTTGATAAGCCTGAGTGACCATTTCAGCTTTGCCTTGTGTGACAGCCATCTCTACCTGATGGAAATCAGACGGCGATAGCGAGGCTCTGGCTGCGTTATCTATCGCATCCATACGAATGACTGCCTTCGGGTCTGGACGTTGCCCCTGTGCCGCACAAACGTCAACGTACACCGCGAGGTCTGTGTATTCTTTGATGACTTGGTTCAACTGCGTGTAAAAATCGCTCATCTATATTCTCCTTTTTTGAATGAAATTTCTCTTAACCCGATTGGATTCAAATAGGTCTTCAAAATCCTGTGACAAATAACGTTGCCCGTCCTTGCTGTCGAGAAACGACTGGGTCGGTGTTGGTGCGGTGGCACGTGTTGCGCCACCAATTTTTATCAATTCGCTGGCGACTAATCCCAGCGCATCAATCGTGTCGTCATGCCGCACAGCCGGAAAGAGGTTCAACTCATCAATCAGGGGCGTGTTCCAAGGCGCCTGAAGTATCTTGATTCTGTCTTGGAGAAAGTAGGAACGCATTGGTGCTGCTCTCGTTTCCTTGTCCTTACCCTTGAGTTTCACCAATTGAAGCGGCGCTGCCACGCCAGACTTCTGTGCTACTTCGTAAACGAGCCTTTGCCAAACTTTGCTCGCGTTATCGTTATCAATGAAACACGCCGCAGGATTGAACCGACGACACATCTCGACGAACACCTTGCTGCTAACGTCTGGGCTTACCTGTTTGCGGTACATATCGAGTACCACAATATCTTTGTTCGCCGTAACGCCGCAGACGATGAAGACGGTGTAGTCGCCTTTCTGGATAGACAAGGCGATATCCGTACCAATATAAATTTTCAATTTCTCGGTTGGCGGTAAATCTTCACGCGCTCTGATTTGGATATGTTCAGGTGGAATGAAACTTCCTGATTCCGTTAACGGCTTCTGCTGATACAACGTCTGCCAAATTTGGGGATCACGCTTCGCATCTGCCCTCATCTCCGGCGTGAACCATTCCTTCCATAATGGTGCGCCCATCTCCCGATTAAGCGGGTCATTTTCTGGGTCATCACATTCCATCGGTATGCGGATGTATGTCCATTCTTCCTTGCCGGAAAGATGAAGGTCGAGCATCTTTTGGCTTAGGTCGAAAATAGACCAACGTGTCGCAACAATAATTTCTTTGCCGTTAGGCTTTAATCTCGAACGACTCTCGGAAAAGTACCAAGACGCCAATTTGTCGGTCTGATTGACTGAGTTCGCTTGCTCGAAACCGCTAATAGGGTCATCGACGATAATATAATCCGCCCGTAAGCCCTGAATCGTTGACCCCGCACCCGCTGAGACGATTGAACCGCCTTTCTCTGTGCCCTGATAGGCGAGAGACTGGGCATCTGCCGCTAAGGCGGTCTGGGCTAACTTCTGCCACTGGGGCGTCTTCATTGCGCTTCGTCGCCTTCTAGCGAAGTTCTCGGCTAACGATTCTGAGGCACTGAGGCAAAGGATTTGCGTTGTCGGGTCACGTGCCAGCAAGAAGCACGGCAGGATGATTGAGAGGTACGTTGACTTCGCCGCACCGGGCGGAAGCGCGACGATTAGTTTGGGTGGTGCTGCGTCAAATATTAACGCCATCATCGCGTCTATCAGAATCTCGTGGTGCCGTGCCGGTTGGTGCTTAAAATCGAGCAGTCCAGTCTCTTCCATCACTTCGATGAACGCGTAGATGTCTCTGCGGGCGTGTATACGCTTTTGAAGTTCTAGGGCTAAAGCCGTGTTGTCTGTCACGTTATGTCCAGCATTTGTTGTTTCAGCTCGTTGAAACGTGGTGTGGTACGCCCAATCTTCTTGTCAAGAAAAGCCAACTGGTAGTTAACCGCCAGTCGTTCTGCCTCTGTCAGGACGTTATCCATCATAAAACCGTGGTCTAACGGGCAAATGTTGCTTGCGATGTCGTCCAGATAGGCGTCCTCGCTGTGACGCTGGATGTCCTCGTCGGTCGGCACAAGTTCAAGTTTGCCTGTGGGCGGTGTGGGGTTAACAAGGCTGGTGTGTGCCATATAAATCGCCTTTTTTGGGAAAAGTAGTTCTTCAGCGCGTTTCAACCAAACGTCGAAGTCCTTATCTGCCACCTTAGTAGGCTTGTTAGGTTGAGAGGGTGTTTTTTCAGATTTTTGAAAATTTGTCTGGGGGTCAGTACGAGTCAGCACACTTTCATTTGAAAACGAAGGTACGCCCCCTTCCCCCCTGTCAGCCGTTAATTTATTAGTGATTATTCTCTCAGGGGTGCTGTCACGTTTAAACGTGCCGTCGCCCTCGTTTACACGCAGCGCCTCAGCAAGTGCGCGTGTACACGCTGCTAAGGCTTCCGCTACTGCTAAGGGCAATCCGCTGCCGTTACCGTTGCTGTCGCTGCCTAAGGTGGGCGAATAAAATCTGAGGCAATTAATTAATTCTTTTTTATCCAGTGCGTTCATCGTGCGTGTCCAGTTGTGTGGGCAATTACTGATAGTTTGAAGTGCCCGTTAGTGTGTGTAGACCAATAGATTAAGGGTTCTTAGGTGTTCGTCTGCTACTGCCACTAGGTTATGGAATGACAGCAGGATGACAAAGGCGATAGACGTGAATGTCTCGACGTTTAAACGCCGCGAGATTAATCCGCTCATTGTTCAGCCTCTTGGTTTGTCTCGGTAGGTCGTGCTCGCCCCCGTCGGCGTCTGCTACTCAGAGGCTCTGTCGAGGCTTCTGAGGGGCTTTCAGCTTGTTGATCTAGTACTTCCATAAACTCACCGTCTACCGCACCGGCGTCTAGGTCAGTGCCAAGCGCACCGGAATTGTCTAACAGTTTGAGTATTGCGCTGTCACTAAGGGTCGATAGGTCTTTTTCGTGTGTGTTTGATGTTTCTGTTTGGACTGCCACGGCTGCGTAACTGACAGGTTTACCGAGTATCCTATCCATGATGTTATTAGCCGCGTGTAGACGCACCTTAGCGGGTGCGCCTGTGTCTCTCATAGTATCGAGCAGGAATTGCGCAACGTCCTCAGAAGCCTCTGAGAGCTTCGCTGTGAACTCCCGTCTAAACGCCTTTACATCTTTGTCGTGTTGATTCCGGCGTGGGTCGTGTCCGGCTTTGAATTGCCCTCTGTGCTTCTGACCAACTTTCAGGCCTGAAGGGTGACGGGGTTTTCCGTCTTTGTTGAGAATCGCTTTATCCACGTTTGCGCCTTTTTGTCTAAAAAACTTTTCTGGGGGCTGACGCCAGTGCGGCGGCGGCAGGTAAACCCCTTCAATCTTGACAGTGTAAAGATTACAGGAGTTACAGTAACGCGACATGACGCCGAATACTACATGTTTATCATTTATTTGATGCTAACAAGGTAAGGAAGGGGACAAAAATGCAGAACGCCCACTGGTTTCAGCAGGCAATCGAGGCGTAAGGCTTCCGCGCAACCTCGACCACTGGGGGCGCCTTTTTCTTTAAATCTCGAATCTCATCGAATCACGGCACGTTTGAGAATCCTCCAAGGTAGGCTGGGTAAGGGCTGTACGTGTATAATTATATAAATCTCTATATCTATATATATAAGTAACAGTTTTCCCCTTCTTTTGTCTTTATCTATAGGGAAACCGAGATTTAGGGAATTTATGCCCTCTAAATCGCTACAACCCTTGGAGGATAAAGGCTGTACGTTTCTCGCTTACTCCTGAGTTTTAATGACGAATCTCCGAGAACTTTAGTCGGTACGCGTAAATGCCGATAAAACGGCTCGATGTCGAAGAAAACCCAACTGTCATTCCAACTGTCACGCAGAGGGGTAAAAACATCACGGCAATAGGCTGTAAGCCTTTAAGGGCGGGGCTTTGGAGGATTTACGCATAAGAGGACATGTAAAGTACCCGCAGAAATAATCACCCTACCGAGACAAACCAAGAGCACCCGCTGAAACCCTGTTTTTAAGGCGTTTAAACGCCTTACGGATACCCCTAAAAACCTTGTTCTCTACTGGTATCTACCGTTATACTCTGAGGCTAACGGACAACAACTGTCATTCCATCGTCACCCCAGAAAGCCACCAACCTTTGCCGAGGTTGGCGGCTAAATCAAAACTAATATTAAGGATTAGTCATGACCAAGCAGATTGTATCAACTGACCGCCAGATAGGGTTAATCAAACCGACCGATAAACGTGTCGCGTACACCATCAAGAATCACAGCGGCTTAACGGTCGTCGTTCATCCTACTGGCAAGAAATCCTTCGCGACCAAAATCACCTGCTCAGAAACGAAGAAGCGCAAAACCATCACCCTTGGCGATGTGGCAGGTGGCACCACCATCGCGCAAGCAGCGGCTCAAAAAGCTGAGTACAAGGCGCTAGGCATTCTCGCGAAAGAAGCGAAGGACCGCGCAGCGTTGAACGCCGAGCTTGAACAGCGCATCACCACCCTCGACGATGTGCTCAGCGATTACTACAGCGTCCAGTTGCGGAAGCTAAAGGCGCCTGAAGCGGTTACAGCCGTCTTTGACCGGTTCATCATTCCGTTGTTAGCCGACAAAGCATTGGACGCCGTAAAGCCGCTTGAGCTAACGCAGGGCATCATCGCCGCGCAGAATAAAAGCGGCGATGCCACAGCGGCGAAAATGTTCAGCTATCTGAAATCGTTCTTCGATTGGGCTGTCGCGATGGGACACCTTGAGACAAGCCCTGCCGCGTCAATCAAAAGGAAAATCTTCAGTTTTGTCGAGACGCCTCGCTCGCGATGTCTTAGTCGCGAAGAGGTCCCAATCTTGATGGACGGACTAGCCGCCGCGACGCGAACCGACCCGCGAACGAAGCTCGGCATTAAACTTTTGCTCTTGACCGGTGTCCGGTCAGGCGAATTACTCAAAGCACGATGGAGCGACGTCGACTTTACCAACGCACTTTGGACGCTCCCCGCAGAAAATACCAAGACCTCCACTAAACTGGTTATTCCTTTGGCGCCGCAAAGCGTGGATCTGTTTACACGGCTCAAGGACGCGACAGGTCGTTCGCCTTTCGTGATGGGCACCGCCAACGGCGCGTCCAAGGTCTTCATCAAGGCGCTGACACGCTTACAGATGCCGACTAAAAAAGGTCTCGTCCTTTTACCGCTAAAGGAAAAGCTCACCGCACACGACCTCAGACGAAGTTTCACGACGTTTGCGGCAGGGTTGGGCGTACCCTTTGAAGTGCGCGAACGAATGGTCAACCATTCCATCAAAGGCGTGAGCGCAACCTACAACCGCTGGGACTATCTTCAAGAGCGAAAAGAGGCAGCTATCTTGATTGCCAACGCGATAGACGACCCTCTTAACCTCCTCCCATCTGAGGAGCTTGAACTTGTTTAACAATGATTCGCTTCACAAAAGTCTGGAACGCTACCTGAAAGAAAGTGAAAAACGCGAAGCTGAAAGAATGGCGAAATGGTTAGAGGTCGACCGCAATTTGGTCAACCTCAACCCGCTGACCGCAGAAGAAGAAGCCGCAGCAGAGAAGCACGGCTTCACCCCTTTCGAGTACCGACGGTGGCGGAATGAGCAAGCAGAAGACGACCTCTTTCAAGGTATGCGCGAAGAAATTCACGAAGGCGAGAAAGACTGGCGCAAAGCGGGTGCGGTCGTCAGGGGTCAAGAACGAGCCACCCAGAAACGACAAGAGGGGCGAATTGAAGCCGGACTTTATGACAGAGAAAAAGTCCGCGCCATTATGGTCGAGCACATAGCGACCACAGGTGCCGAGTTTCGCGCAGTCAAAGCCGAGGTAATAGAAGCGCTCGACAAAGACCAATCCTTTTTCCGTGACGACCTGAGTAAGAAATCAATACTCGCCGCTGTGGAGGCGTACAAGAAAAATAACTAAACTTTATTTTTTGCGTACGCTCACGCGCAAAAAATATCCCCTTTATTCTGTCTTCCATCACTTAACTAATTCGATGGAGACACCACAAATGAACGAATCACTCCCCCAGTATCTCAACTATAAACAGATCGGCGAACGCCTTGGTCTGTCACGTCGCACTATTCAACATTGGGTATCGACAGGATATCGCGACTTCCCCAAACCGGTCTATTTAGGTCGCAATGCGATGTTCAAAGAAACCGACGTTAATCATTGGTTGAATCTTCAACTGACAAACAAAATCAGTGATAACAACAATCCTTATATCAAGAGTGAAAACGCTCGGGCATAAAAAAGGCCGATAGGTCACAACCCCTATCAGCCAATCTTTTTTTACATAACACCAGCCGCACGACTGGTGCCTCAGATTGTAGCACAGCGCTACAGAGGGCAAAAGTTGCGGCAAAATATTGGAGCTACAACGATGCCCGTAACCGGACAAGAATTACCCCTAACCCGCACAGACGAGATATTCGATTGGGCGGTCTTTGGCTTCGACGTCATCCCTGTTAACCGTGTAGACAAAGCGACCTCTACCAAGTGGACGCCATGGTTGGAAAAGCTACTCGCCACCTTGGACGACGGCGACAAGCTGTATGACTTGATAAAGCAAACGTGGAAGACGGACACGCTTGATGTTGGTCACATCGTCAATAACACGCTTTTTGTTTTGGATGCCGACACGCAGGAATCGTTAGCCGCGCTAGAGGCAATAGAAGCCGCCCACAGCGTCGAGCCTAAGCTGATAATCCAGACTGCCAAAGGTGAACATCATTACTTTAAACGCGACCCAGAGACGACCTATGCGCGTCAGCAGGGTTACAGCTCTACAAACCACCCTGAACGTATCGACGTTAAGACTGGCAGGTCGGATACTGACGGTCGGGCGATGGTGATTATCCCACCGAGTCAAAATAAATCCGTGCGTTTAAACGAGTGCGACAGCATCGACGACCTATCTTTTGTTGACCAAGATTTTATCGACGCGGTGTTTAAACATAACGGGCAAGAGGCGCCAAGGAAACCAGAGCCAAGACAAGCCGGAGAAAGCGTTTACACGGGCGCACCAAAGGCAAAAGAAGTCGGCGAGATTCTTAAGCACATTCCGAGTGACCTCGATTACTCCGAATGGTTAAAAGTGCTGATGGGTCTCCACGATAAATTTAACGGGTCAGACACCGGACTCGAAATAGCGATAGCGTGGAGCGAGACGACTAACGCCGATGCGTCAGCCGAGGTCGAGTCCAAGTGGACGAGTTTTAATTCGGACGGCAGTGGCGGCTTAACCACTTTCAACACCGTCGCAAAGATGGCTGAGAATAACGGTGCTGACCTCTCGGCTATAAGTGTCGACGCGATGAATCACGTTCCCTGCTCAACACCTGAAGAGCTTGCCGCCGCTCTGACGAAAGCAGCGCAGGTAACACCACAGCCACCGGTATCATCTAACCCACACTTTCCCGACGGGTTGGTCGGCGAGATTGCGCAGCACACCATCGACACGGCTCATCGAAAACAGCCGCTCGCAGCGCTGGTAAGCGCCCTAGTCTCGGTCGCGCACTTTTCAGATAATAGCTTTGTTGTTGAACGCTATGACACGCGTCTTAACCTCTACGCGATGCTGTTGGGCGATACAGGCTCGGGCAAAGACCACCCGCTAAATATGGGGCAAAAACTCGCAAAGACAGTCAAGCTTGAGACTAGCTGTAAAGAAGGCGTCGCTAGTGGTCCCGCCATTCTGAGAGCGTTAGGCGTCGAACCGAGCCTTCTCTTGAGCCTAGATGAAGTATCAGGGCTTATTAAGGCCGCCAACAGCGAGAACCATTCCTTTCAGAGAGACTTAGCCGATGAAATGCTAAAACTCTACAACAAGGCTGGTAGCATCCATACAGGTAAAATCTATGCGAATAAAAAGGATAACGTCGACCCAATCGAGTATCCGTTTTTAAGCATAATGAGCGCCACTACACCCGCGATGTTTATGGACGCGACCACTCAACTCGACACTGACAACGGTTTTCTGAACCGTTTCCTTGTCGCCAGAATGCCGGACACGCCTAAGAGCAGAGCACCGGATAAAACAGATATTCCACAGCCGTTAATTGACTCAATCAAGAAGCTGACGGATTTATCTAACACGTTAAAGCATCTCGGCAAAACTAATCTTAATCCGACAGCTAAAAAGCCTCGCGTTATTACCCTTGAACAGGGATTACCACTGGACAAGTTCAGCGACGATTGCGACGCGAAAATCAGCACCTCTCTTCAGGGTGGGCTTTATGGCCGAGCGCTTCAGAACAGCCTGAAAGTGGCCGGTATCGTTGCTGTCGGTATCGACTGTGATAAGCCACATATCACAGCAGATATCTGGCAATGGGCGTCTGAGTTTGTTCTGTCTTGTATAGACGGTGTTGCCGCCGGTATCGAAAAAGAGCGAGTCGTCAGCGATTTCGACGGACAGTGTAAAAAGGCCATGAGTTTTGTCGACAATGTTAGGTCATCCAACGACACCCAGTATTTGACTCACTCGAAATTAGGGCACGCAAACCACTCTTGGTTACTGAAGAGAATGAAGTGTAATACACGAGAGCTTGGTGGGATTATTGCGACGCTAGTAGAGCGCGGCGACCTGCTTAAGTTTGAAAAAGGCGAGGGCAGGGGGAAAACCGTCTTTTATAAAAGCGCATAGAAAAAAGGACTGTGCGCTTCTGTGCATCGTGGTGCACAAGAAACGATAAACCTCATATCTGTCAGTGCCCTGACATCGAAACGATTTCTACCATAAAAAAGCGTCAGTCTCTCCTGACAGTCACCACCACTTTGAAGTCTTTCAGACGGCAGGTGTCGCAGCGAACGCACCAACATAATCTCAGACTCGCCCGTACTGCGGCAGTGGCAATCTCTAAAAGTCTTGTAAGCCCTTGACCATTGTTAGATAGTAAGAAGATAACCACACGAGGACTAACGAACAGTGACCAAAACGATACGTAATCTCATCGCCGCCATGCTGCTCATCGGGGCGAGTCAGGGTGCTGTGGCTGACCTAATCCGCCTATCTGATGAGATAATGTCTTTTAAATGCGGGGGTCAACACCGAAGTGACAGCTCCGACTGGAGCGAGGTAACGCCTAGCACGCTTACTGTCACACGAGTAAGTACAGTCTCGCGTCTATTAGGTGCCACCGACACAGTTACGTTTATAGGGGTAAAGATTGCAGGGCCGATTGAAGATAAAGGCACCAAGATCCTAATTTATCGCGCAGAAGACAAACAGCGCTATACACTAAAAGAAAGAGTGTTTGTTCTAGATAAATTTGATGGCACAGGAGTTTTTAATTACAACCTTGATCATCCCGACCCAGAATATCGGCAATACACTGTCTTAGAGTGTTCCCGCCTTAACAATATGATGGACTAACGAACAATGACCAAAACGATACGTAATCTCATCGCCGCCATGCTGCTCATCGGGGCGAGTCAGGGTGCTGTGGCTTTAAATTTCTACTCTGGCAACACGTTACTCGCTGCGTGCGAAATTGAGAATAATTTTGAGCAGGCCATGTGCCAAGGTTATCTGATGGCAGTAAACGACACACACTACGCAGCGACAATGTGGGGAGGATTGGAACAATTTTCATGTTTGCAGGAAGGGGTAATGAGCAACCAACTCCAAAAGATCTGGATTAAGTGGGCTAATGAGAATCCAGAAAAACTGCATTTTGAAGCCTCTGGCCTAGTTCTGAACGCATACCGCAAAGCCTTCCCCTGCGACTAGTTAATAGGCAGAAAAGGAAAGCCCCACCGACAGTCTGAGTTCGCCGTCACGCATTGCGACGAACCCAAACAACCAGCGGGGCTATATGACGGTACATCAACCCGACCCTGTATTTACGTAGTCTTGAAACGCTTTACACGGTGCGCCGCAATGGTCGACCCAGACACAATTTGTACAAGGTCTGGCATTGAATTCGTCAAGCGCTTTTAACCCTCTCCTCACGATGATTTCGTGCGCCTTCTTCGCGGCGTAATGTTCAATAGCCTCTTTAGGTCTACGCACCAAAAAGCTCGTCCTTAAACCTTCGACCTTTTCTCGCCCAGTCTGATTTCATATCAGCCGCTCGGAATAGTGAGGGCGCCATATTCGACATTGTTGATTTGGTGCTGAGGGTTCCGCGTCTGGCACCGTAGAAATTAACCCCCTCGCTTAGATGTTTGGGCGAGATGTTAGCAACCATCGTTGGCATAGCTTCGTCGATGAACGCATTCAACGTTCCCATCAAATCGAGACTGGTTTTGAAACTCTGAATCGACTCGAAATATTCCTTCTCGACTTCTTCAACGACACCCTCAATTAGCGCCGTTTTAGCTTCACTGAGGGCGATTGCCGAAGCATTCAAAAGAGGTATCATATTCTGCTTCTCCTCCCGACATCGGTCGACGAGCGCCCAGTTGCGGAAGGTTCGGTGTGGCGCTTCTACTTCTTCGCCTGAAGGCTCTTCACCTAACAGGACGGCAAGCGCATCGCCAGCAGGTTGAACCGAACCATTGAACGTACGCTCGCCTGCTCGCATCTGTTCAATCAAGATGAGTTCAATCTTTTCTCTTCGCGCCAATAGCGCGTCATCGGCTTCTGCTGCAGCGGTATATGCCGCCAACAGTTCAGGGTTAACGCGGTACATCAAAGGATTTTCTTCGCTCAATGTATCCGCTCCACGTCTATCAGTCGCAAGATTTTGCATTCCTTCTCCTTCGGCAGTGCTATTTCACCGGAAAGTCCGGCTGTTATTTGGGCTTTTATTTTTGGCAGTTGGCGCTCATCGTCGCAGTAGAAACTGTCGATGATGTCTAGAATCTCAGCGTTCAAAACACTGCCGAAATGGTGGGGTGTTAGTCCGTCAGCGTGTTCTCCCTGAAGTAGCGCCGCGAGGTCTTTCACTAAAAGTCCTGCGAGCTGTAGCAGTACCGCTGACGGGATTATCGTTTCTTCATCCTGTGACATTAGTTGCCTCCTGCGTTCTCAATGCCGCCGCTCTGGGGACGGTTGGTAGGGTTCGTGGTTGAGGCGCTGGTTTGCTTGCTAAAGCCGCGAAGATTTTTTCTATATCAGCCACAGGCTCTGGGATTTTCGGGCTTTCAGGTAAATTCGGTCTTGGTCGAGAAACGGGTTTTGGCTTGTCGAGGAAATCAAGAATTTCATCGAGCGCATCGAGTTTGGCTAATGCCATATCAATCTCATCCAAACCCGTCTGGACTTTCTTCGGCAGGGATTCACGAAACAACGTGTACACCTGTTGACCGAACTCAACGCCAGCAGCGTTTAAACACGCCAGCGGCTTTTTAAGTGTCTCTTCAACAGCAACCAATTCGTTCGTGTCCCCTGAAGCCGAAAAGTCTGTCATCGCAGAGACGACAAACCATTGGCAGACGTTCATTAGTTCAGAATCAATCGCATCCGTTTCAGGCTGCTCTAACGCCTCCATCTTCTTGATGAAGGTCTTTAACTTGAATGCTTTTACATTAACGCCGCCCAACACCTCCGACATCTGCGACAGCAAGGCTTCTTTGTGAGCGTTTAGCGTGGATGTGGCGGGAA
>TARA_R110001632_G_scaffold26835_1_pt1 | contig 12123 bp, 4 predicted proteins | sample TARA_R110001632 | Tara Oceans TARA_R110001632 (sample SAMEA4398266) | marine metagenome | biome: Polar Biome; feature: [SRF] surface water layer (ENVO:00010504); material: water (ENVO:00002006), including particulate matter (ENVO:01000060) such as... | depth 5 m
GTTATATCGCTCAAGAAGATAAATTGAAAATTACAAAGCCAGGTGGAGATATTGTTATTGTTGAAATAACTGGGTTTGGAGCTGCAACAACTACTAATAGAACTGACACTTTTAAAATTAATTCCGCCTTATATAGTAATAAAACACAGTATAATTTAAATTGGCATAATTGTTATTCATTTGGAAATGGTGTTGAATCCAATAGAATTAGAGACAATTTTAACTTACCTTATATATCTAATGGCGTTAAAGTATCCACTACACTTGAGGAGGGTCATGGCGAAGAACACCGTGCATCCGGCTTAATTTATTCTGGAATATATAATTCTAATAGTAGTATAAATAGTTTAAATCAATTTATAGCGGCTGAAAAAATTACTAAAGATATAAATCCTATTTATGGTAGTATTCAAAAGTTACATTCAAGAGATAGTGATTTAGTAGCATTATGTGAGGATAAATGTTTGAGAATATTAGCTAATAAAGATGCGGTATATAATGCGGATGGAAATCCACAATTAACAGCTAATATAAATGTATTAGGGCAAACAATTCCATTCAGCGGAGAGTTTGGAATATCTAAAAATCCAGAATCATTTGCATCGGAATCTTATAGAGTATATTTTACAGATAAAGTAAGAGGCGCTGTGATGAGATTATCAAAAGATGGGTTAACACCTATATCAATGCATGGAATGAAGGATTGGTTTAAGGATAATTTAAAATTATCAACTAAACTTATTGGTAGTTACGACGATAGAAAAGATGAATATAATATTACGCTGAATGCTACGGTTGACGAGCCAATATTAGGTCAAACAGTATCTTTTAAAGAAGATGTAAGAGGTTGGGTGAGTTTTAAATCTTTTGTCCTTGAAAATGGAGTTAGCATGGCTAGTGATTATTATACAACGCTTGGCGGTAAATTATACAAGCACCATATTGAAAATACTAATAGAAATAATTTTTATGGAGTTGATTATAATTCAAGTGTAAACGTTATATTAAACGACGGTCCTGGAAGTGTAAAATCTTTCCATACTTTAGATTATGAAGGTAGTCAATCAAAAATAGACATATTTAGTACAGACGCTACTACAGGTTTATCAGATGCGCAACCATACAACTTAACACCCAAAGATGGTTGGTATGTTAGTGGTATTGAAACAGACAAGCAAGTGGGTAGTATAAATGAGTTTATAGAAAAAGAAGGTAAATGGTTTAACTATATTAAAGGTGTAGATTCTGATATAACATCAGAAACAGACTTTGGAGCTTTCGACATTCAAGGAATTGGAATGTTACTTAGTATAGATTCAGATGTGTTAACCTTTGACAATGATATTAATGCGTCATTACAAATTGGTGATATTATATATTTTCAAACTCCTAGCGTTAATGGGGTATTTAATACCATAGATTCTAATAATATAACCAAATATGGAGATGTTACCGCTGTAACGAATGATACAATAACCGTTAATCTTATTGATTCTGCGCCTGTAGCGGATGATTACATTATGTTTGCAAAAAATCACGCGGCTAATACATCTAGTTTAGTAGGATATTTTGCGGATGTAAAATTTGAAAACAATTCTACAGAAAAAATTGAGTTATTCTCAGTGGGTTCTGAAATTACTCAAAGTAGTAAATAAATAAAATAAACTATGTCATATCATAATACAACTACATCTGCCGCAGCTAGACAAAGCACTACAAATGCTCAGGGTAAAACTGCTCCTGCTGGATATCATTACATGCCAGATGGTAGTTTAATGTCGGATACAGAGCACGCTAGATTATATGGTTCGAAAATAATAAAAAGTTTTAATTTAGATACGAGTGATATAAAAGAAACTGGAGAAAGAAGAAGATTTACTATTTCAGGTGATAAGGGCGCTACGTTTAGTTTAGAAATTAAAGAAGGAGTTAATTATTATAATTTTGAAACTGGTTTATTTCAAACAACTCAAACTAAATTAACTAACGTAAGTATAGGGGGAAATTCTTACAAAGGAAGTATAAGTTTTCCAAAGGTTGCGGCGGGAGCTCAATATGATATTTATTTATTCACTGAAAATAGTACTAAACACGCTGAATACAATGAAGTCAGATTCCCTAATAATAGCATAGATATAAATTCTACCACAGGATCTAATTCTAATTTAATACAAAAAGTAATATATCAAACTTTAAATGTTACATTAACTCTCGCTGGTTATTCCCCTAATGGAACTGTTACCGGCACAATGGGGACTCAAGTAATAACTACTTCAAGAAATGCAAGTACTGCTTCAATTCCCTTTTCATTTATTGTTACAACAGGTACTAGTAATACTTTAGCAATAAATAAACAACCAGTTAGTAGCGACGTGATGGCTTTTATAACAGCGACGCCTGCAGCAATACCATTAAATATAAAAGGAGAAAATATATATCCAGCAACTACAGCTGCAGATAAAGTTGTTAATGGGGCCGTTGAAGATGGGGCTACAAACGTAACAATGGATGATGATTTTACTGGTCTTTGGGCTGTTGGAGATAGAATAACTGGTAATGCGGCTTTAGATGCTAGAAGACAAGCTAACGTCGTAACTGTAACAGCGGTAAACGTTGGTAGTAATGCTAAAGTATTTACAATGTCAGAAGCGATCGCTATTGATGACGATGAAACACTAAGTTTTAGTAACCGAAGAAATTATAGGTGGAGTCTTGATAATATATATAATTTAAGCGCTGGGATGAGGCAATTAAAAGGTAGTTTTTTTGCAGCTCAACCTACTATAAAAGAATACTTAACTCAAACTACTGTAAACGAAGGTGAAGCTAATGAATATAAAGTTGATATCGTAAGAATACCAGCTTTAGAACCCGCTGGAACAGCTACAACACCTTCAACGCCAGTTACAACGAGAGATGGTACTACAAAAGTAGAGACGATAGCACAAACTGGGAATGTAACATTTTCCGAACAAGCGCTTTTAATCTTTGGAAGTGGTAGTACCAATGCAAGAATATTTAGTTATGGACCTTCTGAGATAAATCGTTTAACTGGTTATGATGTAGAGTTTACGGATTTAGCCGTAGCATTAACAGAGATTACAACAACTACAACAGCGGCTTCAGCTGGTGGCTCTAGTACTAATGTAGTAATCGCTAACAGAATTGGTATTTCAGATAATATTAGTAGCGTAAGCGGAATAGGTATTGATTCTAGTGTAGCAAATCCAACGGTGGCAAGTGGAGCTGGATCTGTAACCGGAGCTGGTACTATAGTTCTTAGTGCTGCTCAAAGTCTAGAAAGCGGTATAACTTTAACTTTTCCAGGCGCTGGTAGTGTTGCTACTATAACTGGAAATATCAAAGTTAATAAAGCGGGTAATGAAAACGTGGTATTAAGATTCGACTTAGAAAAGTTCCTTACAATGCAATAGAGTAAATTAGTGGTAAAAAGTGTGACTATTATAGATATAAATTAAATTAAATATAATGGAACATGGATTAACGTTTAGACCTTTAAGGGAGGAAGACTACGAGATTATATGTGAATGGTGGAAATGGTGGATGGGTGTGGTTGTAGATAAAGATTTTTTACCAGAAAACGGTGTCGGTGGATATATAATAGAAAAAAACAAAGAACGTGTAGCTTGTGGCTTTACGTACACAACAAATTCAAAAGTAACTTGGTTAGCGTGGGTTGTTTCAAACCCAAAGTACAAACAAAAAGATAGAGGTTTTATCATCAAGTCATTAGTAAAGAATATAGAAAAAATTTGTAAAGAAAATGGATATAAATATATTTTTACGGTTTGTCAAAACAAACATTTAATAAAAATACACGAAGGATTAGGATGGCATAATAATAAAAATCCATCATATGAAGTAATTAAAAAATTATAAATTATGGGAATAGAAATGGCTGGAATACAAACCGCGATGACAGTGGGTGGCGCTTTATTAGGAGCTAGTAACGCGAGTAAAACGCGTAAGCAAGCTAAATCACAGGCTAATCAAGCTTTAAAAGACAGGAGAGAACAACAAAAAAGAGTGGATAAAGAAGTTGCTAATTATAAAGCTATTAAATTTACAAATCCATACGAAGGTATGCAAAATCAATATGCCGAAAACGTATATGAAGATTTAACTGTAAATCAACAACAAGCTCAATTCCAAGCACAACAAGGAGCTCAACAGAGAGCAAATATATTAGGTCAATTGCGTGGCGCGGCTGGTAGTTCTGGTATCGCTGGTTTAGCTCAATCAATGGCTGGTCAGGGTCAATTACAAGCCCAACAAATATCTGCTTCTATAGGACAGCAAGAAGCAAGGAATCAAGCGCTAGCGGCTCAAGGTGCACAACAAAAACAAGTAGGTGCTGCGGCTGTAGATTTACAACAAAGACAAGGCGATGCCATGGTTCAAGAAGCGGAATCTGGTAGACAAGCAACTATATTAGGGATACAATACGGTCAAGCTGCTGGAGCTAATGAAAATTACCAACAACAAATGCTAAACCAAAGAAATGCTAACACTTCAGCAAATCAAATGAATATGAATGCTATGCAGAATTTATCGAATGTTGATTGGAATAACATGGGTGGTGGTGGAATGGATGGTAATAATAATAATAATAATAATAATAATAATGATGATATATACAAGGATGAGTTTGGTAATGATATCATGGCGTAAAATATAAAATATGGCAAGTTTACTAGGAAGAGCAGATTCAACATTAGCACAAATGTCTTATAAAGAAGCAATGGCTGACGTAGCGCCTGATCTTAAAAATGTATATCAAGCTGAGGTTTTAAATCAAGCATTATTTCAAAAAGGTGTTGAAGATCACTTTGATAAATTATATGCTGATAACAATCTTTTAGCGGATCAATTAAAAGAAGCTACAACATTAGCTATGGCTGATTTAGGTACAGATTACGAGGGTATGGAGTTATTCAATAACGAACTTACTTCAATGAAGGAAAGAATGAAGATGATACCTAAAGGTAAAAAAGGAGATTTTGAACGAATGAAGATTAGAGGAGAATTAGCGGAATTAAAAAAATCAACTGATGGTATGGAAGCTGTACAACAAACGTTGGGAACTATGATTGAGGCCAAAGATTTTGATCAGCATGCTACTGGTAAGTTGAATCTTATTTTACTTAATGCAATAGCATCGAAAGAAGCTAAAAGAGAAATTGTAAATGGTAAATTGTTTTACTCATATCCAAATCCAGTTCCTGGAGGCGATGATATAAAAATCGACCAACAAATGTTAAAAGACATGCTCATTCAAAAAGATCCTGAGTCTCAAAGTAATTTTAATAAAATACATGAAGGCGAGAATGCTTTAGGAAAACAAGAAGGAAATAAGTTTGACCGTCAAGGTTCTGTAAACAAATATGAAACTTCATTTCCATCCGAAGCAGCTTTTGCTACAAATGTAAACAACAAACAAGGTAGTTTAAAGTATTCTTTTAGAGAAGCTTTAATGGGTAAAGACGTTGAGGGTACGTTGAAGTTAGATTCTATATACGAAACGTTAATGAGTATGGGTAATAAAGAGAACTTTTTCAATGGATCTGACAAGGACCAAGATGGAGATGTTGATGCACAGGATTTTGCACACCCAGAAAATGGTATAGCTTTAATAGAATCTTTGACCGATATTCATAGTGTCAATTTTAATTATCAAGTTGCTAAAAAAGTAGCTGCGGAATTTTATGCTGATAATATATCTGCAAAAGAATTTCAAGATGGAGTTAACATGCGGACAAGGGTGGTGGTGAATGCTGGTGATGGTGTGGTAGTTGCTAATGACCCTACACCTGATGAAGACGGTTATACGCCTTATGATTTTGACAGTACAGTTGCTAGGTCAAAACCCCTAAACTTCTTTATTGGTGACAAAAAGGTACAACCAAATATAGGTTCGTTAAATGTTATTAGAAAGGCGATATCTTTAGGGGATGCTTTTACTGTAGGTGGAACAACGTTTAGTCCAGATGGAAAAGGTGGATGGCAAAAAATAGTTGATGGGATAATGGTGGAAAATGGTGAATACTCTAATACCAAACAATTAATTGGACTTGGTCTTGGAACGCCACATCCAGGTTTCCAAAATTTACCACAATATAAGGGTGGTAGTGTTGATACGGGTGGTGATGAAGCGGGTGCTTATAATATAGCATTAATGGATTTTGATGATGGTGCTGTTAAGGCAAAAATACAAAAGGACTATCCAGATTTTACAGTTAATAAAAACATATCAGGTGTTAATGATGCTGGAGTTGAAGTATTAGAAATACAAGCTCCAAATGGAAATAGACAAGTATTTTATTTACAAGGGGAGAATAAAACCGATAAAGCTGAAGAACTTAAAAAATTAAATGATTTTATAAAAGAACATTCAAAGGGAAATAAGGATTACTATAATATGATTAAATAATAATGCCAGATATTAAAAGTGTAATTGACATGATGGTTAAGGATGGTAGGCCAGACGCTGAGATAAAAGCGCTTATCGCTCGTTATAACGAAGAGAAAACACCAACGAGTGATATAGATAAAGTTAAGTTCGCTGCTAAAGTTTACATGCAAGCAAAATACCCGGTAATTAGTGGTATAATGACTTACATGAGTGCACCTAGCAAAGAATCAAAACTTGATCAAGCTATAGATGAACTTCAACTTGATGAATCTAACACCTTCACAAAAGAAGAAATGGCTAGTATCACTACGGACGTGCAATTGGCAAAATCTGGAGGAGATGAAAAAATTGAAGAATTAGAGACTAGATTAAAAGAAGTTCCATCTATGTCCCAAGAAGGTGCTGATATATCAAAAGAAATAGAGGAAATTAAAACTGCTACCGCAGAATCTCTAGTAAATCCAAATTTGAAAACATTCCAAACTAAAGTTGATCTTGTAAATGTTCATGAGGAAAAAATAAATGAGATCAAAGAAAGAGTTGAAGCTACAGGTGGTAATCAAGAAGAAGTTGATACAGCAGTGTCTTTTTATGAAGAAAACGCTGATATTAGAGTCAAAGACGCTATATATGACGTACAATTAATAGAAGATGGTTTAGAAGAAATTACTTCAGCAGAATATAAAGATACTTACTCTGGTTTTGGAAAGAAAGATGGAAGCTTTAATTATATTGATAAAGAAGAGCAATTAGAGTTAGACAATCGCGTTAGACAACAAATAATAGAAAATCTTTCTATAAAAGATTTTGGAAGAGCGGTGGTAGGTAATTACACTTTAGAAGAAAAAGAAAATATTATAAACAACGCTAAATATACAGTGCTCGATGGTGAGGTTGAGAAGGCAGAGAAAATATGGAACAGTGCTAGTGTTGTAAATTTTGCAAATAAAAAAAGAAGTTTAGAAGAAAGAATAAGTGCTATGAGTAAATATGACGACGAAGGCTTACTCATGCCGTTTGAAACTCAGGAAGAAGTAGATAGATACAATGATCTAGCAAAACAATATGATAATTTAGAAGCAGAGCAAGATAGCATTACGAGCATGATTGATGGCGCTCAAGATAAATTAAAAACCGCACATGCGGAATTAGGTTTTCATGTTAATGAAGGAGTTTTTAATAATAATTTTAAAATGACTGATCAGTATGAACACTGGAGAGACAAACATTTAAAATCAAAAGGATCAAGAAAATATAGAATAGGGGTACTTACCGACGCTGTGGGGACTTTTATTCAAGAAGGTTTGAATGTAGCGTCTGATGCCACCCTTGGAACTAGTCTTTGGATTGGGGGTTGGCTCCATTCTAAAAGCCCAAAAGGAAAAAGAGATGCTGCAAGTAAATATTATGGCGTTTGGGACGCGATGGATGATTGGTATAAAAAATATACAACAGGAAATTGGCTTGGTGTTTCGGATAAAGATGCTGATATATTAGATGAAGATGGTAATTTTACCATTAATGCAAGATCAGCAACAAAAACATTTGCTGAAATGCTACCTTTTACTGTTGGTATTATTATGGCTGCTAAAAATGGTAATCCTAAACCAGCTAAAAACTTATGGAGTACTTTAGCTCCAAAGTTTGTAACGTCTACAAAAGGTAGAAGTAACATTAGAATGATGAGGTCTACTATGGCGATGACAGGTATAGATAATTATTATGAAGGAAAAGAATTAGGACTTGATAAAGAAAAAGCTTATGCTTATAGCGCTTTTAAATCTTTTGGCGAGGCTTTAGTACAGGCAATTAATCCAGATACAAGATTTTTAGGAACATCTACTGGGAAAGTAGTATTAAATGGAGTTGTTAATAATTTAAAAGGTGCTGCGACTAAAAAAGCTGTGGGCATAGCAGTTGCAAGAGGACTTGGAAATATAGTTAGAGAAATACCTGAAGAATTAATACAAGTTGCTACTGGCGATTTAGCTAAACTATCTGTTGGGCTACAACATTCTCCAGATATTTTAGATGAAAGAGTAATAAAAGAAACTATTGCGTCAACTATTATATTAGGTGGTGGTTTAGCCCCTGTAGGCGCTATTAACAATTACAGTAATGTTAAAAAGCAAGTTTATACGCAGTATAAAGAAAGAGGTCAAGAAATAATGGATGCTATAAGCGATGATATAAAAGTTGCTGAAGCACATCTAAAAAAGGCTAAAACAAAAGGAGCTAAAGTTCAGTTTCAGACAATTATTGACCAACTTACTGAAGCCAAAAACTATGGTCAAAGTATAGTTAATGCGGTTAAATCCGCTCCTGGAGGAGTATCAGATGTACAAATAGATTTATTAATAGAGAAACAAAAACTAGTAAAACAAAAAGAAGGTTTAGATAAAGCTGCTGCAGCTAGTATAGATGAACAAATAAAAGAGCTTGATGTAAAAATAGCTGATAGTGCTATTAGACAAAGAGAAGTTAAAGAAACTGAAAAAATAAAAACCACAATCAAGACCGCTATAGAGGAAAGTAAGTTAGAGGGTGGTATAACTGAAGTAACAGGCCAGGAGATATCAGAAGACTTGTTAGAGAGAGAAGCGGAATTAAGAGCTGAAATTGAGAATAGTAAAGACAAAAAAGAAAAAGCAGGTTATGAAGAGGAACTAAAAGCTATCAGTAGAGCCGATAAAGAATATGGTTTTATAGCGCAAGCGGCTGATGGTAGTTTTGAAATATTCTTAAACAAAGATAAACCAATGGTTGGTACTGCTGCTCATGAGTTTATGCATGCTGTATTAAATAAAACTATTGGCGCTAATAAAGTCACACAGGACAATTTAGGCGACGCACTAATTGAGCATGTGCTGAAACTTGGTGGTGATAAAAGCATATTGGGAAAAAGATTATCGGCTTACGGTGAATACAACAAGAAGGGTGAGTTTATAAGAGGTGATAACTTTGGTGAAGAAACTATAACCATAATGTCCGAATCTATTATTGATGGTAGTTTAAAATTTGAAGAAAGTTTCTTTACTAAAATTGGAGATATAATTAGAAGATTTTCACAAAATGTTTTAGGTAAAGAAATTACATTTGACACTGGGAGAGATGTTTATAATTTTGTAAAAGATTATAGTAAAAGTGTTAAAGAAGGAAAAATAAGCAAAGCTATATTAAAAGTAGCTAAAGAAGGTGCTAAAGGTAAATTGGTTGAAGGTAAGGTTGAAGCAAAACCTACGGTTAAAATGTCTAAAGCTATAACCGAACAACTTGTTGAAGATCAATCTTTTGAAAATAAGATACAAGATTTATACGAAAAAGGAGATTTAGATGCTATCCAAGAAGCTTATAAACCTAGAATAAAAAGAATACTTAGATCAGAGTGGAGTTGGACTGAGGATAATGAAAGTAAATTTAACGCTATAATAGAAGAAGCCGTTGGTCCTGATAGAGGTATATTGCAATTAATTATTGGTCCCGGGAAAACTAAGTACGATCCAGCTAGAGGCGTTCCGCTATCCGGCCATATAGGTTCTGTATTTCAAAAAAGAGGAGTAAGTGAGTTTGTAGAAAGAGAATACCCAATAGGTGTTATAGAACAACAAATGGGTAAAGAATCTGTAGCAAAAGAAGTTGCTAAAATAGTAGTTAAACCCCAAGACGTTATATTAACTGAAAAAGTATTAGATCAATATCGAACGCCTTTATTATCTGGATTTACTTTTATCAAAGAACAAATTAAAACATTAAGAAAAACAGTTTCAAGAATTGTTGGTGGTAAACTACCAGCATTAGACGCGGCTGTATCTAAAAATAAATCTGTAAGTCCTCTTGTTGCTGAAATGAAAGCTCAACTTTATGTTAAAAATGGACCGATTCATAAACTTGTTTACGAGTTGATGGGTAATGACAAACAAGCAGTAGAGACGTTTCTTAAAAATACAAAATATAAAAAAGCAATATTAAATGCTCTATCGACTACATGGTTGGCTAAACACTTGCTAATAGGGGTAGAAAAGAAAATTGTTGGAATAGGTTGGACTACAGATCATAAGGGTAGAAAAAAAGGCACTAAAAAAGGTGATGTTGAAGCTTGGCAAGCGAGTGAAGAAGGACCCTATAAAGGTATGACTGATGGCAAACAAAAGATTAGAAGAAATCCTAATGCTATGAGAGACATTACTCCAGCCATGTTATTAAGCGCGTTTGTTAAGGGTAATACTATGACTGAAATAAAAAGAGGTGGTTTAGAAAATATCTCTTTAGCTATAACCCAAGAATTAGGTTTAGAAACTTTTAAAGCTGATATGGTTAACGATGGTGCTTTAAAAAAATTATTTGCTGGTAGACAAGAATTATTTGACAGAATATTGAACGATAATTTTGTTGATGAATTTGTTAGACAATCAGAGAGAGGTACAACTAAATTTAGTAAATCAAATAGAAAACAAACAAAAGTTTCTTTTGCTAAATCTAAAGAAGTTCTAGCAGATGAGAAGTTTTTGCAAGATATAGAAAAAAGAACTGGTTATTGGCAGTGGATATTTGATAAAATGGGGATTGATCAAAAAGCTATAGATTGGAAAAACCCAGATGATATAAAAGAATATAAAGAGTTTATATTAGATGTATTAGCGCCAATATATCCTTATGAATTTTTTACATTAGCGGGAACTGGTACTTTTTATGGTGTTAGAGGTACTAAAAACTATCAACTTTTTAGAACAAAAGCAGAATTTGTAGAATTTTTGGATGGTTATATAAATAAAATAGCAAAGAAAAGAGGAATACCATTTGAAGCTGCTAAATCTCAATTGTTTGGTATTGGTATTAAGGACGTTGATGGTAAGTGGATTGTAAAACCGTTAACTAAAAACGAAAAACAACAAATCGCTGATAGTATAAAACGTATTAAATATGGTAACGTTAGTGAAAAAGGTATGCAGCAAAAACTAACTGATACAAAGACTAAAAAAAGCAAAATAAAAGGTACAGAGATCATATGGAAAAGACTTGAGAAAGTAGTTCAAGCAGACGAAAGAACTATTAGGGGTTTCGCCGCAATGCTTCAATCATCAAGCGCTAATATGGGACATTTTATGAGAACTAGCGCTACTGTTGAGGGTAAAAACACGCTTTCAAGCCCAAATAGGGAGGAACACAGTAACCCTATAACAGCGTTGTCTAAGTTCCTAAAGCAACATGCTATTATTGGTGATTTGTTTGAGGGTGATGTTTATAAGAATGCTATGAAGAGTCATATTCAAATATCGTTACCTATATTTATGGATAATAGATTAAAAGGTGTAAATAAAAATGGTGAAGTTTATGACCATAGCCAAGTACCACCTATTGGATTTATAAAAGACGTATATGAGGGAAAAGTTCATCCGTTTATTAGAATGTATCATCCCAATGTAAATAGTAATTTCAGTGTGGACGAGGAAACACTATCTAATATATCCGCGCAAGATGTTGCTAATGGTGAACATTTAATACCTGGAGTAAATCCTAATGTATTAGTTACAGCAGATGGAAAAACACACGCTCAAGTTTATAAGGTTGATGTACCTGCAAAATATTTAAATGTATCCCCTAAAGATGCCAAGGGTTTTGCAAGAAAAATACAAATTGTACAAACTCAACAAGATTTAATACATAAGATTATTAAGGGAGATAAAATTACT
>TARA_R110001632_G_scaffold76432_6_pt1 | contig 12099 bp, 13 predicted proteins | sample TARA_R110001632 | Tara Oceans TARA_R110001632 (sample SAMEA4398266) | marine metagenome | biome: Polar Biome; feature: [SRF] surface water layer (ENVO:00010504); material: water (ENVO:00002006), including particulate matter (ENVO:01000060) such as... | depth 5 m
CAGAAACTTAACAACTATATTAACAGAAATATTGGATCTGGGAAGACAGAGTCGATTGCTTATAGATTAGAAAAGTATGGGGATGACGGTACCCTAATCAATGTAAAGTATTTCCTAAACCATATGGACTTGAAAGATTTTAGATTATACGATACGCAAGTTTCTTATGGACTTACCTACAATTATATAATCAGGGTGATTAATCTGTTTTTCAAAGAAAACGAAAACTCTGCCTTAATATTAGAAGAGCCGTATTATAAAGATCATTCCACTATTTTAGATAGTCCCCCAATACAGCCAGACATAGAAATCGTAACTTACAGAGGTGTGAGTGATAAGATATTAATCCTCTTTAATCAGATGATTGATCAAAAAGTAGAAAAACCTATATTGATTAACCCTTCTGATGCTGCAAGTTTCGAACATCAATGGAAGGCTCAGAAAATAGTTACCCAAAATCCGATACTATTTGAATCAGATGATCCAACACTTTTTGAAATGTTTAGGCTCGAAGAACGTCCTTATGCATACGAAGATTTTGTTAATGGCAAATATGTTATAATCGGGAAAGAGAACAAAACTTCTGCTGGATATCATGACAGAATAGAACCCAATAAGACTTATTATTACATTTTTAGATCTTTAGACTTTCATAGTCATGTGTCTAATCCAACAGAAGTATATGAGTTTAGACTGAACAAGGAGGGAGAGACGTTATATCCGACTCTTAGGATCGTAGAGTTTAAGGCGAAAAGTCCTTCTACTCAAAAAAACATCTCTTTCAAAAAGTACCTTAAAATAGGATTATCTCCGAGCCATTATCAAATTCCATCCAGTGTAACTTCCCAAATCGAAAATATTGTTGAAAATGAACAAATTGAGATAGGCACCATTGGTAACGATAACCTGCTTGCACCACTAGACGTCAGTTCGCCTAGGAAGTTTAAATTTAGGATTAGAAGCAAAAACACGGGTAAATTAATTGATGTGAACATCACTTTTAAAAAGAATGGTGTATTTATAGAGTAAATAAGAACAAAATACTATTTATCATAAAATACTACTTATATGTGAGAGGAAACGAATATGGGATTTTTAGACAACTCAGGCGACATAATTTTGGATGCCGTTTTAACAGACACTGGAAGGAAAAGATTGGCACAAGGGAATGGAAGTTTCAGAATTTCGAAATTTGCCTTGGCTGATGATGAAATTAATTATGGTTTGTACAACAAGAATCATGCAAGCGGTTCTGCATATTATGATTTGGAAATCTTACAGAGTCCTGTCTTGGAAGCGTTTACTAATAATGCATCCTCAGTTAAAAGCAAACTCGTAACTATTTCATCCACTAACCTTCTGCACTTACCAGTTGTCAAACTCCATTCAGTTAATGGTTCTTCAACTCATGCTGGAACTGGGGTTCATATAGTCGCATGCGAGCAGACTAGTATTGACAACCTACTAATTTCCTTAACCACAGTTGGAGTTTTAGATGGAGTCGATATTTCAACATCTACGAATTTCATAGAGGTGAATCAGGGTATCGACAACACAGCAATCCCAAAGACTCAGCAACTACAATCAGATCTGCACGAGACTCAGTATATTATCGAGATGGATAATAGGCTTGGATCTTTGGCAGACAAGAATGGGGTTCTTAAGTCTCCATCATTTATCGATGATGACAATATTGCATCGTATTATGTGACATCCGACACAGATATAGATATGGTATCTGACATTAGTAATGCTAACAACACATCTAGTTCAATCGCTGGCTCTAGGGGCTCTAGACTAGAATTCAAAATTAAAGCAAGTCTTCAACTTAATACGTCTGAATTTTTGTTTACTCAAATCGGACTTTCGAATAACTTAGACGGGAACTTGGTTGCCGCCGGTTCTGTTTACAGAGCAATAGATAGTAATATTCGAGTTCTCGGCGCAACTACTGGATACTCGCTCGATATCCCAGTAAGATACATCAGAGCAGTCTAATAGAACAGAACATAGGAAATTAATTATGGCTACAACTTATAAATCACTTTCGGCAAATGATATTGTCACTACAAAGACGCTACTTCACGAAGCAATTCCAATTACTGGGACAATTGTGAGTGGGACGTATTTCAGCGGCTCTACAGAGAAAAACATCAAAAACTATACTCATGGAATGTTCCAATCAGTTTATGATTATCCTTACTTGAGTTCTTCTGCAAATCATATTTTTGATGTCGCAGTTGGATTTCATGCCACCTCGTCTCTTAGTGGAACTTCTGTCGGACATGTCCAAGTGTCAAAGAAGATAAACATGTACAATCAAATGGCACAGGTACTTATGGGATATGATGCTAACGGCAACATCAGAAGATTTGACGAAGATGGAGATCTGACTGGCGGAACAAAAATGGATGAAGTAATATTCATTAATTTTGCTAGACTTCTCTCAAAAGATGAAATCAAGAAAGGATCCTTTAATTTAGAATTAGGTACGTCTGCTTCTTTTGATCAGTCAAATGGCGTGTTTGCGCAGAGGGTTAAAGTAACGGATGCCGGAGCAGCAACATCGTACAAAGTTAATTCACCTGCGGGAGACTACGGTATCCTTTATGCGGATTCTACGACTGGCACAAACCTAACTACTGATGACGGTACACAAAAAGCAGGACTCCTGTTCTATCAGGCTGGCATTGCAGTTATAACCGCTTCTGTGTTTTTAGATCTGGCAGATGGCGGAATGCTGACAAACGCAGCAAGTTCTAGCGCAATGAATGCTGCAGCCCAGACAGTTACGCAACTGTTTGTATCAGGTGCGATATCTGCATCTTGCGATGCCCTTAGGCAAAGAATGTACAATGTACAGTTCAACAATACAACAGAATTGAATTCTACTGTATATTTCTGTAGAGCACATCACAATGAATTTAATTATTCTACTAATCCAACGTACCTCTCTAGTTCGCAAATTGTAGTTAAGAATAACGCTTCTGACTCGCCTGTCTCCTATATTACCACTGTTGGACTATACTCTTCAGATAATGAACTTCTTGCTACCGCAAAAATGTCTGAACCTTTGAAGAAAGATCCATCAAATGAACTGACATTACGAGTTAGACTGGATTATTAATGTCCACAAAGGGCTTGAACTTTACAAGACTTGTGAGGGAATTATCATTTCTCAAATCAGATATAGAGTACCATAGAGCAGAGCATACCGTAAGGCGCGCTTTGTTCTACGATGACTTGGAAAAGTTCATAGAAGAAACTGAGTTCGTATTCTCCGAAGAAAAAACAGTACAGAAGATGAAAAATGTTTACAAGCCAAAAGAAAAAAGTATGATAGTTGAAAAAAATACTGACTTATATAGCCAAAATAAAGAGATGTACAGAAAGATAGCGAAGAAAACACACCCTGATATACATCACGATTCAGATAAAACCATAATGTTTAAGAAGGCATCTAGAGCAATGCAAGATGGCGATTGGTACGCCCTGCATGAACTATCTGAGGCTTTAGGAATCAAGGTGGAAGAATACACCCCAATGCACCTAGAGTGGCTTAAAATGGAAATACAGAAGTCTAGAGCGATAATAAAAGGCATAATTGGGACATTCGAATGGATTTATTCAGATCCCAACTCAAATAAACAATTAGTTCTAACTAATTACTGCAAGATAACCTGCAACAAAAAATGAATATTTGTTGCACAATGAGCGTATAAAAGACTATGAGTATGTTTAAATTTGATCAAAAAGAAATATTTATTAACAGTTTGAAATTGTACCCAAAGTATGAATTTGCCATGCACTCTGGAACAGTATATCTTAACAATGAAAAGTCAGATTCTGGATCGTTTAACTCTCAGAGCCTAAACGTCCCATCCGGATTTATTTCTTTGCATGAGATCAATGTTGACAAATTATCAGGATCAAACAATTTCATATATCCTTTTATAACAAAAGACGGCTCATTGCAATCATTTGCAACAGTAAGCGCAACTAGTTTTGCACAATCATTTGCTTATGGCGATGTGATCACCGGATCTTACCCGATGTCATCCTCGCTATATAGAAACTATTACTCGGCATCTGCGACACGTCCCCACATCAGGGCTTTGGAAAACACGTTAAACCATTATAGGAAGTACTCACCTCATTACGAATATTCTGGCTCCCTCGGAGATAAATCGATTCAAGAAATGAGTCTAATAAGTGTTCCTTCGATATTCTACGGTTCCAGAATCAAGAAAGGTTCAGTGGATTTAAAATTTTATATCACTGGTGCTTTGATCGGACAACTTCAAGATGTTAACAAAAATGGAGAATTAATTCAAATTGCACCTGTTGGAGCCAATTCAGGCTCTTGCGCTGGTGTCGTACTGTATAACGAAGGATTCATCGCACTGACAGGAAGTTGGGATCTAGATACTGCCAAGAAGGACTACATTAACGACGCTTCCCTCAAAAAAAATTCTAAGTGGATTTATTGGGGTTCTGGGTTGAACGGATTTAATAATGTACCACTAGAAGATGTTTTTACTTCGATTGAGTTTCAAGGAGAGACACATATACCAACCATCACAATGTATGCACATGCCCCAAAGGGAGAGTTAAACCACTCGAACAACCCGACATTCCTAGATCATGGGCAAAGTATATATCCGACTGGTACGCTTATATCCTCTTCGGTATATTCAGAAAATTACAATGCTACGATCAAAAACACTGTCTACAGCCCATATGATAACACAGAAATGCCCTTCGAGAAGCATACTTATATATCCAAAGTGGTGGTATACGATGAGGACATGAACATACTTGGGGTGGCAAAAGTTGCAAAACCAGTCAAGAAGACAGAAGAAAGAGAATTCAGTTTTAAATTAAAATTAGACATATAGGAAAAAAATGAATTATATATTAGGACTTGACATAAGCACATCTGTCATAGGAATGGCTGTCATGGATTTGGACAAGAATTTGATTCACTATAGAAACTTAAAAATGAGTTCTAAAGATGATCTAGAAGTTAGATGTTGGCAATTCAAGCAAGATTTGCTGAGTATTTTCGAATATGACATTGAGGCAGTATACGTTGAGCAGCCAGCAATGATGTTTGGCGGTGGAAAAACAACAGCCCAAACAATGTCTAAGTTACAAAGATTTAACGGAATGTGTTGCTATGCGGTATATACGCAAACTTTCATGGTTCCCCACTTGGTACACGCTAACACCGCAAGAAAAAAAATGAATATTAAGATACCCCGAAACGTAAAGAAGAAGAAGACATACATTGTCGAACAAGTAAAAAACAAATATCCAAGTTTCAATTATGAACTTACTAGGTTTGGAAATCCAAAACCCGGTACAGATGATATAGCAGATGCTATCGTAATTGCTCATGCAGGTGTTTGCTTATACAAAGAGGGGTTAAATGCTGTCGGAGAAGATCAAATTAGTAAATGACGTATTGGGGTATCCCAAGAGACAATCATCAGAACATTTATACGCATGTCCTTATTGCAACCATCATAAGAAAAAGTTTTCTTTAAATTTTGATAGAAATATGTTCAAGTGTTGGGTATGCGATGCCAAAGGAAGAAGTATAAGGCGCGTTATTCGTCGTTTTGGTTCTTTTGTACAACTGAAGGAGTGGGATAAGATATCTGGCATTACAGATCATTCTAATCTAGAATTTAATTTGTTTGCAGAAGAAGAGCCAACTCAAGAACAGATCATATCTCTCCCGAAGGAATTCAAAACTCTCACAGGCAAGACGTCAGTAGTTGATGGAATACCCATGTCTTATCTTCAGAACCGTGGAATAGAGCCTTGTGATCTGTTAAAATACAAGATTGGGTATTGCAGTGAGGGAGAATTCGAAGGTAGAGTTATCATACCATCATTTAATATTAATGGGTATGTAAATTATTTCATTGCTCGATCATTCGACGGACATTGGCTGCGATATAAGAACCCCAACGCATCTAGAGATATTATTTTCAATGAGTTGAGCATTGATTGGGATTCTGATGTCATATTAGTAGAGGGAGTGTTTGATGCTATATTTGCAGGAAACGCTGTTGCTTTATTAGGTTCGACGCTACGAGAAGAATCTAGACTATTTCAACACATAATCAGAAATGATTCGAGTGTTTTTGTTGCCCTAGATCCAGATGCAGAACAAAAGGCTATGAAGATTGCCAGAACCCTTATGAAATACGACATCGAAGTCTGGAAGATTGATTTACCAAAGGGAGAGGATGTCTCTTCTATTGGTAAAGAAGCCTTCGCAGAACTTAAAAAGAGTGCAATCTTGATGAGGGACGATCAAGATTGGATACTTAAAAGAAAATTAATGTCCCTATAATGTACAATATTCTAAACAAACAGGAGAACAAATGATTAAAATAGCACACATTGCAGACACCCATATTCGTAATCTAAAGTATCACTATGAGTATAAGGTTATCTTTTCGCAAATTTACGAAACCTTACGAAACGAGAAGGTTGATTATATCGTACACTGCGGAGATATAGCACATACCAAAACACAGATCTCACCAGAGTTTGTAGAGATGGCTTCTGAATTCTTTTATAATTTAGGAGAGATAGCACCGACATATATTATCTTAGGGAATCACGATGGTAATCTTAAGAATAGTTCACGACAAGATGCGATCACTCCAATCATAAATGCATTGGATCATGTTAACCTACATCTATTGAAGAATTCAGGCGAGACAGACATTGGCAACGGTGTAGTGTTCAACGTGCTCTCGGTATTCGATGAAGACAACTGGACAAACCCAACAGATGAGGATAAGATTAACATTGCCCTTTATCATGGAGCAGTGCAGTATTCAAAAACAGATACAGGATTTTCCATGACTCATGGAGATCACGATATTGCTATCTTTGAAGGCTTTGACTATGCCATGTTAGGCGACATCCACCAGAGACAGTATCTGAACGAACGAAGAACCATATGGTATGCAGGCTCTACAGTTCAGCAGAACTTTGGTGAGTCAGATGACAAAGGTATTCTTATCTGGAACATAAAGGATAAAAAAAATCACACAATCAAGCCAGTGGCTTTTAACAACCCTCGCCCGTTCTTATCTTGGAATATTGAACTAGATGTTGACGGCAATCCTGATATTTCGAACTTTAGCCCACCAGAAGGTGCCAGAATCCGAGTCATCGCAGATAGTTCTCTATCGATAGATCAGATCAAGAAAGCAACTGAAGTTGTAAAGCACAAGTTTAATCCAGAGTCTGTAACGTTTCTCAACAGAGCAACAAGTAGAAATTCGATTGAACTAGGAGAAGGAGAGTCTGAAGTGCTTGATCTGCGAGATATCAAAGTACAAGAAGAACTCATCGAGGAGTACTTGGAGTCATTTAACCTATCTCAGGATGAGTTAGAGAATGTATATCGACTCAACAAGAAATACAATGACGCTGTGTCCCAAAAGGATGACATATCACGTAATGTTAATTGGAGTCTAGAGAGCGTTCGATGGGACAACTTGTTCAACTACGGCGAAGGGAACGAGATTAATTTCCAGAACCTTAACGGCATTGTAGGCATCTTCGGTAAAAATTTCTCTGGTAAGTCGTCCATCATTGATTCTATTTTGTTTTCGATGTTTAACTCGACGTCAAAGAACGAAAAGAAGAATCTCAACGTGATCAATCAAAACAAGAATAAAGCATTAGCAAAACTTGATGTTACCGTTGGGGAACAAAAGTATGTGATCGAAAGAGAGGCAGAAAAGTATACAAAGAAACTAAAAGGCATAGAAACGCTAGAAGCAAAGACAGATGTCACCTTTTACTCGGAGTCACTTGTAACAGGTGATATAACGCCCCTCAATGGCACTACGAGGAACGAAACAGACAAGGCTATACGAAACCACTTTGGATCATTAGAAGACTTCCTATTGACGTCTATGAGTTCACAAAACGGTGCCTTAAATTTCATCTCGGAAGGGGCATCAAAGAGAAAAGAAATCTTCGCAAAATTTCTCGATTTGAATCAGTTCGAACAGAAGTACCGCCTTGCAAAAGAAGACTCGGCAGAAGTCCGTGCTATGCTAAAGAAGTTAGATGGGAGAGATTTCAAACAAGAAAACAAAGAACAGATAATTGAATTAGCAAAAGTCACAAGGCGCTTAAATGGACATGAAGAAGATTGCAAAGTGTTATCCAAGCAAATTGAAGAATTGAATAGCGAAGTTGTCCACCTAGAATCTACAATCTCAGCAGTTCCTACAGAATTGATTGATATAGCAAAAGTTAGAAACAAAATTGTTTCGAAAAAGACACGAGTAGCAGGGATTAATAATCATATAGAAGAACTCACCAATGAAAGAAAAGAGAAAGAGGGTAGATACAAGGCTCTATGTAGTTTTGAAGAGAGTTTTGATATCAATGGACTCAACACTAGAAAGGTTAAAATCGATGAATTACTGCAATTGATGGATGAAGCAGATCAAGAATTGAAGACAAAAGAAAGAGAGTACAAATCAAAGAACTCGAAAAAGAGTCTCCTAGAGGAACATGAGTATGATCCAGATTGTAGATTTTGTTGTGAAAATAAATTTGTAAAGGATGCTAATATTGCAATTGCTCAATTACCTGCTATACAATTGGAGATGGATTCGGCAAACGAAAAGATGGCAGCGTTTGAGATTAGTCTTGGGCAGTTAGATCCGAGCAAAGTATCAGATCACTTGCTAAAGTTTCAGAAGTTACTTAATAAGAAAGTGTCAACATCTTCTAGAGTTACAGAAATCGGATTACAACTGGAACGTGACGAGTCAACAATCAAACTTCTGTCAAAGGAGATTGAAGAGTTGGAGAAAGAACAGCAGAAGTATGAAGATAACAAAGAGGCAATTGAGAGTCTTGAGTCTATGCTGACTGATAAAGATTCTTGTAAGGCAAAATTGAAAACAACCAAGAGAACTCTTGCCAAATGTGAGAAAGATCGTCTTGATTACTACAAGCAGACAGGCTCGATTGAAGAAAAGATGAAGAATCTTGAAGAGTTATCAGAACAGCATGAGGAGTATCGTTCACAATACTCAGCATATGATTTGTATATGCAGTGTATGCACTCAAGTGGTATTGCCTTTGACGTCATCAAAAAGAAACTACCTATAATCAATGAAGAGATATCAAAAACAATTGCCAATATTGTTGATTTCAATATATTCTTTGAGGTTGATGGAGGTAAATTTGAAATTTATATCAAGCATCCTAAGCATGATCCACGTCCACTAGAAATGGGTTCGGGAGCAGAGAAAACTATCGCTGCCATGGCAATTCGAATGGCTTTGCTAACTGTCTCTTCGATGCCAAAAGGAAACATTTTTATCCTCGATGAACCCGGAACTGCTCTAGATGAAGAAAATATGGAAGGCTTTATTCGTATTTTGGAACTAATTAAGGTAAACTTTAAAACAGTTTTACTAGTTAGTCATCTAGATTCATTAAAAGATTGCGTAGACATGCAAATCGTTATTGATAAAAAGGATGGCTACGCACATGTTAAACATTAGGAGAACATATGACAATGGAAGAAATCAAAGAAAAACAAGAAGCAATGCTAGATTCATGGCTTGGCAAAGTTACAAGTCGCAAACTTATGGTTTGGGTTGCTGCAACAGCCCTCATGGGTTTTGGGATGGTTGAATCCGCAGACTGGGTAATGATATCAGGACTTTACATCGGTGGACAGTCTGTCATTGATGCAATCGCTAAAATGAAAGGAGCATAATGGTTTTAAACTATTTGCTCAAACACTGGAAGGAGTTGCTTATAGCAACTCTTTTCCTTGTTCTCTGGACTAAGTCCAGACTTGACTATGGCGCACTGAAAGAACTGGAACAACAAAGAATTGAGTCTCATGAAGAGTCGATGAAAGAACTAAAAAATAATTATGAAATAAGAATAAAGGATCAAAAAGAAACATATGAAAAATATAAAAAAGAAATTGACGTTATCTTGGAACACTACGGTAGTAGGGTTACAGACTTGGAAATCAAAACGTCCGAAAGAAAAGACGAATACCAAAGCATCCTCAAAGAAAAACCAGAAACACTAATTAAAGAAATAGAACAAAAATTTGGATTTAAGTATGTTGAGTAGTATACTAGTATTGTTTGTCGGATTAGCGCAAGCAGACAACGGTAAGTTTACATATATGGAGTCGGGACAGCCCTGCCCATTTAAAGGTACTCTGTTTGATGATGAAGCGATGTCCCACCTGTTGACACAACCAGAGTTTGAACAAGAGTTGTGTAATATACAAAAGCAAAAAGAATTGGGCTTGTTGCAAACCGAATGTGATCTAAGGCAAGACGAATTACAATCGGAATTAGATTTTCATAGAAGTGAGATAGATAGGATCACAAAAGAAAAAAATGAAGTCATTGGAACTCTAGAGGAAGAGTTGGGAAAGATAAAGAAAAATGACAACCCGCTTGTATTTACGACGGGCGTTGTCATCGGGGTTACAGTTACATATTTATTGGTTAAGGCACTTGGAGGTACACAGTGAAGACTAATGATCTTAATAAGATAGCAGCATTTGAAAAGGCTATCAAAAAGAAGTATGGCTATGATGCTGTCAAGAATCCAAACTCAGGTTGGGACGACGAAAAGGAAAAAGAATATTTAGAGACAACTAAGAAGTTTCAATCTAAAGTATCTAAATATAACGAAGACAATGATTTAGTTGAAGTTGATGGCTTTTTAATGCCGAAAAGACTACTTAATAGTGAAAGTAATAGAACCTGTCCAACTTGTTCAACTTACTCTTTTGACAAAGGTGATGATTTTTATATGCACAAATATGAATGTTGTCAAGACTGTTTTATACAGTATGTCGATGGAAGAGAAGAAAGATGGTTAACAGGGTGGCGTCCAAACAAGGAGAAATAACAAATGGCTACAACATTAGAAATAGTAAGAGGAATCCACCAAGCAGCATCCCACGCTTATGATGGCTCACATGATGAGAAGATCGTTGGCGAAGACATGGTTGCCAAGATTGGATTGCGACGAGAAGAAGGGTGTACAATTAAGGACAGTCGAATTATTGACGGCTTTAATGTTAGGGTACTAGGAAATACATTTTTTCTGATGTACCACACTGAATTTACCAGTAAGCAGGCTCACAAGGCTTCTATGGAATCAGATATAGAACAGACAATGGCAGATATCATTAAGTTCCTTAAGAAGGAATACAAAAAAGTTGCAGAAGGCACACTTAAACTAACTCGCCCTTCAGAAGTGGATATCAATATGCAGTACATCTCAAAGCAGAGAGTAAGTGTCGTGGCAACACAAAAGTTTGAACTTGGCGGAGTTGATGCGGAACATGTCGGACTACCTTCGGAAGAAGAACGACTAGATAAATCGATTAAAGACTTCTTGTCTTTAGGTGGAGAAAAGGCTAAGAAGCCATCAAATTACACAGCGAAAAACTAAAAGGAGAATATCGCAATGAAAGTAACAAAAAATTATATCAAACAATTGGTAAAAGAAGAATTAGAAAAAAGTTTGAGAGAATCTAATGTATCTGGAATGTTCCGAATTTTTGGAGATGACAGGTTAGAATACAATGTTAATGGCAACTTTGGTTCTGTTTCAGGACGACAATCACTTTTGATCGCAGTTGATGGCTTTGAGCAAGCACAAGCAGGTACTTGGAAAGGCTCGACACCAGAAAAGGCTGCAGCAAATGCAGGTGGGGTGTGGGCTAAAGAATTGGGATTGGCTGCTGAAGATATTGCTCAAGCATTGCTTGATGGATCTATCAAAGTTATAAGAGAAAGAGCGCCACAAGATACGAGTTTTAGTTATACTGAGATTTGATTAGCATTGTGAAACGAAAACTAAAAGGATAATTACGATGAAAGTAACAAAAAATTATATCAAACAATTGGTAAAAGAAGAATTAGAAAAAAGTTTGAGAGAAGGTACCGATAATGTAATGTTAGGAATTATAGATGACATTTACAAAAGGTATACTCAATACGGTTCTGGTTCTCAAGAATTTAAAGATTATATAAACATTGACAACCTTGA
>TARA_R110001632_G_scaffold53230_2_pt1 | contig 12096 bp, 14 predicted proteins | sample TARA_R110001632 | Tara Oceans TARA_R110001632 (sample SAMEA4398266) | marine metagenome | biome: Polar Biome; feature: [SRF] surface water layer (ENVO:00010504); material: water (ENVO:00002006), including particulate matter (ENVO:01000060) such as... | depth 5 m
ACAAACTGTAAAATTAAATAAGCCTAAGCATGTATTTGCTTTGCAGGTAGCTTCGGTTGACTCAGAGCAAGGTGTGGCTAAAGCATGGCAAGAGCTAAATACTAAAGCAGCACCGTTGTTTAGAGACAAAATATTGACTAACGTAGAAACCGCCAAAATAAACGACAAAATGTTTTACAGGCTGAAACTTGGCTCTTACCAAAACTTTAAAAATGCAAAAGCAGACTGCGCCGTATTCAAGCTTTATAAACTCGATTGCATAGTAAGTAACTATACTGATAAGCCAGTAAAGCTGTAGTTAAAATAGAAACTTGCTTAAAATATATTTATCCATAAAATATATTCTTCATAATTTAACTCGCTTTTGGAAAAGTAAATGCTTTTAAAACCGATATTTAAGAGCATAGTGCTATTAATGGTACTTGCTTTAGCTGCATGTAACTCACCCCAGCAAGTTAAAACGACTCAAACCAACCCGCAACCGATTCTTATTGAGAAGTCTGATTTGGAGCTGCTTAAAGTTTCAGTCGCACAGTGGGAAAGCTCTCAACCTAAAGTAGAGCAGCTACTAAAGTTAGAAAATAAATTAACGCAGCTTGCTACTAATCTAAAACATCTAAATGAGTTTGATGTTCTAAATACTCCTGTAAATGATGTAGTTAATAACCAGAGTGTATTAAAAACCTACTCGGTATTGTTTGCTTTGCAAATTGCCGCTTTTAAAAATAAAAATGCATTACAAAAGAAGCTCAGCGAATTCCAAGAAAAAATACCACAAAATATTATCTCACCCACTGAGATAAATGTAGAAATCGTAAGAGTTAATAACACAACTTTTTATCGATTGAAGTTAGGTGCTTATAGCAATTCAGCGGATGCTAAAAGTGATTGTTTAGCCCTTATAAAGCAAAAAGTAGCATGTTTTGTTAGCTATTACGTTCAACAACCTTACAAACAGTAATCTTTAGGCATAATAATTGCTTTAACTCTTATATATTTAAAAGAGGATGGCAACTATGCGCCTGTTATTGCCCTTATTATTTGTAAACCTAGCAGCTTGTAGTTTAACGCCTCAACCCGAGCCGAGTGTCAGTACTAATGCTCCCAAAGCAGCTATGGCAGCCTACACAGTAAGTGAATACGTTAATAACTTAACAGCCCAGCTTAATAATCTTCAAGGGCCGCTAAGTAGAAATGCACGTATTGGTGTAAGTAGCTTTTTTCTGGCCGATAAGATCGACTCAAAACTAATGACAGAGCAAGGTTTTGGTTTAAGCCAACAGATCCAAGAAAGTCTTTTAACTCAAATGACCCAACTGGGATATAACACCGTTGAGTATAGATTGGGAAACAACTTAAACTTATCAGAACATGCCGACAGTATACTCAGTCGTGATTTAAATAAATTACGCGCTCGTCAGAATATTGACTTAATTATTACCGGCACAGTGACCCGTCAGCAACACGCTTATATTGTAAATGCACGTTTGATAAATATTAATAATAAACAAGTTTTGTCTGCCGGCAGTACAGAGATCCCAATTAATGTAATGTGGGGTAATGAAAAAATACAGCAACGCGACGGCTACTTATACCGCAGCGAATACTAATCAGGAGCACAAAATGAGAAACCTATTAATTACCCTCTGTTTACCTTTGGGCTTTGGCTGTTCGCATATACTAAATGGTATGAATACAGGTACAGATGAGACCCAGGTTCAAAATAATAACCAAACAGCGCAACTCATTAATAATCAGCGTGATGTTGCAGATCCGGTATCCAATGATCGTTTATTTCAATCGGACTTTGCTCAAAAAAATAGTCATACCAAGCCGGCTCCACCAATGCGAAAGAACATAAATCATTATGTACGCGGAATAATGCAAGACATGGTTGAAAACCTGCAATATGTTAATGGAAAAACACCATTAGCCGTTTCAAGCTTTGTATTTTTAGATGATGATTTTAATGACAGTAGTTTACTGGGGAATCAAATATCTGAAAGTTTCATGCACGAGCTACATAATTTTGGTATACCCGTTATTGACTTCAAAACAACCGACTACATGCGTGTTACACCTGAAGGAGACTTTGTATTTAGTCGAGATTATTTAGAGCTTAACCAAGATCAAAACTTTAAATACGTACTCGCTGGCACATTAGTAAGTAGTCAAGGAGGAGTTCTTATAAACGCACGTATTATTGGACTGCAAAGCAAAGCCGTAGTAGGCACTGCGCAAGGTTTTATTCCACAGTCAGTTGTTGATGCACTTAATAGTAACTACCGCACTGATGGCATAATGCTTAAGCAAGCAAGCAAGTGAGGCTAACTATGTCGTATATACTAATTACTATCGTTGGATTTACTACTTTAATTGGGTTAACAGGCTGCTCAATGACGCAAAATAATGAGCATAACGAAAACACAACACGAACAGATTACACAGTAAACGGTGGTAATGATCAGCTTAATGTTGCTTATAACAATCAAGCGATACAATCGCAAGTTGAATACGATCCATCTCAGCAGTTCACACCACTTAAGCACCATAAAACACTTGCTAACTATGTAGAGCAAATGGCACTTGATTTGGTTGATACGCTTGAATTTGAAAGTGATACCGACACCAATATTAATATTGCCGTTACTACCTTGGTCGATCTCGATTCATCGCTTACTAAAAGTAATCAATTGGGTAATCAAATTTCAGAAACGTTAATTCATCAGTTACAAAAGTTTGGTTATGGCGTGGTTGATTTTAAAACAACCCAAACAATAGATGTAAATAGTCGTGGTGATTTTGCTTTTTCGCGTGATATTGAAAAGCTTAGCGAAGATCAAATGGCGAGCCATGTATTAGCGGGTACATTAATTTATCGCAGTGATGCTGTTGTTGTAAATACACGTGTAATTAACGCGCATACAAAAAAAATCGTCGCGAGTAGTCGAAAACTAATCCCAATTTATGTACTAAATAAAGAAGATATATACTTATCAAGCAATTAAGTTCAGTTGTTGCTTGATATAAAAAACCAGATGCCGTTATAATTCACACTTCTAAGCACACAGCTTATTTGTGGCCTCTTAGTTAAATGGATATAACGGCCCCCTCCTAAGGGGCAGTTGCAAGTTCGATTCTTGCAGGGGCTACCAGTAAAATCAATAGGTTACGTTTTTGTTTTTTATTTCTCTTATTTTTTATAGCACATTTATAGCATCGTAAATTGAAATATAAAGAATTAGCGCTGTCCTTTTATTAAAATAGCCAAATTACATTCAGGCTGCTTTGTGCCATAAGCGGACTGTAACAATAAAGTTGTAGAATAACCCCAAAATAAGCTCTTGAAGTTAATGGAGCCCATATAAAAGCCAACTTTTTTATCCTTGTTTAGTTTCTCGTTAGATTTTTACTCACCTACATGTATTTTTAGCAAAGCTTCACTGCCATCTAAGTTTTTAACTAGTAATAGTAATATTTCACCTGTTTCTTTATCCATAAGCTTTTTAGCTTTATCTGCTGGGCAGCCCGGGATTTTGCAACCATCAAGTTCGATAACTAATTGACCAACTTTAACTCCAGCTTTTTCTGCAGGAGATCCAGAATGAACTTCATCAATTTTAAACTCGGTTATTTCAGGACTAAAAAACCCATCAACAGACACACCGACGGCAATCCCAACTTTCCCTTTGGCGAAAGCTACAAATGGAAAAAACAAACAAATTAATAGAACCTTCCTAGTTAAATTCAAAAACCTTACTCCTTTAAAAAATTAACCGCCGTTTTAAGCGGTTTGTAATTATTTGCTAAAATATGAAACGACGTGGAACCGACAAAACTGTTAGAGGCCCGACTTGAAAAACCTTATACACGTATTGCTAATTAGTGAATTTTGTTTCTTAATTTCGTTAGCATTTTTATTTGTTTCTGCAACTGCTAAGTCAATTTTAGCTTTGGTACATTTATCAGACAGCTCTTTACTTACAAGGTAATTCTGATCTTTTTGATACTGAGCCATACCTTCTAAACCGTTATATTGATCTCTATCTTCAAGTATTTTATCTTTTTGGTATGGTGCTGGTTGGGTTGCACCACAAGCTGATAACAAAACGATCAGAGAAATTGGAATTAATTTATTGAACAATACCCTTACTCCATGTGTATAATTTAATAGCACGCGAATAGCGCATTTCTCTGCTATAGGCACGATAATATCTACATAGTTTTACCAAATTACCTAAGATATTACTATCTCTAAGTTTCTATCGCCTACAAAAAAGCTGAGTCAACAATATACGCTTTTCCTCATTTCATGAATATATGAGTAAAAAACAGTTTGACCAATCAATTAACTCTTACATTTAGCCACTCTCAATGTCCGCTTCTCGCTCAAAACTGACTATGAAAGCGAGAATGGTTGTTATTTTATTCAGTACAGTTATTTACAGAACTCCAAGTAAAACCTTTCTTGCCATTCTGGCAAATAGTGAACTAAAGGTTATTTTTGACTTTGAGATAGTATTTGATGTGAGCTAAAGCTTAGTTTAGAGCTTTTAGCTATTTGAAGTGTTGTATTTAATCGCAATTTATTTAACAGTGACAGCTTTAGCTCTTTTTAGATAATACGGAGCTTTAGCTAATACGTTTTAGCTTTAGGTTATGCTTTTTCTACCTTCCATGAATAGTGCCTTGTGATTATGGCTTTACCAGCGAACCATAAGCCTTTTACTTTGAGTATGAGCTCACCATCGTAATAGCTTTGTAAGCACTCGCCAGTTTCCTCAATGATGTTTAAATCATAATGTAATTTGATTGGTCTATCTTTTAGCTTTGTATGTAAACCGCCCATAGCGAGTATGTAGCCTTTCCAATCGCTGTTATCAGCAGCAAAGCGAGCTTGTTCTAATAGGCTGTCTTTTTTATCCTTAAACATAGAGCGTAAACGTCTTAATTCGCGCCATACAGAAACGCTAGCACCGCCAATTTGTTGGAATTGGCGAATACACCAACACGATGCCCACGCATCAATACGTTGCGCTACAAGTAGCGAATCGTTACCAAACTTATCTTCGCCTACACCTTCACCATCTATATTTTTCGCTATGTATTTTAAAATATAGCCAGTTGCAGAGCCTTTGTTTGGGTCTATTTGTTTAAAGTCACAACGGTTTTCCGCTGCGCCTTTTTCGTCACCATCAACTTCTAACGCATAGTGGCGAATAATTGCTTTTAATGCATCTAGTTTTTCGCTCTCAATAAAAAACAGCATATGCCAATGCGGTGTGCCGTCATGCTGTGGTTCTGCTACACGAAAGCCATAAGGCGCTATATTTTGACGTTTAAACTCTGCTCGGGCTTTTTGCCATTGGTGGTTTAAGTAACTATTGGCTTCATCAGGCATAAAACCTTCCCACTTAGGGTTAGCAGCGCCTGATTTAGAAAAAGCACGATGGTATTTAGAAGGGCAGGTAACAGTAATAAAAAGTGCTTCATGGCCGAGATCTTTCGCTAAGTCTTCAAAGCCTCTTGCACGACATAGTAATTCATCTTTTCGTATCTTTGGGTTTGATACATTGAGGTCTGATATTTCTTTTAACGAATAGCGCTGGCCTTGCTCGTTAAGTATGTAAGTTGAACTAAGCAGCTCGTCATTTCGTTGGCGCCGAGTAATGCGATTTTGAGTTGTTATGTTGCTCGCATAAATTTCTCTTTTCCTGTTCACGAAATTTAAATGTAGGGCTGCTTTTTCGTTTGCTTGAGTAATGAGTTTACGAAACTTTCGTAGCCACCAACGGTTATCTATATAGCGTTTTATGCAGCCTGATACTTTAATATTGTTTTTAGGCTCTATAGGCGAAACACCAAACTTAATTGCGTAGCTTGATAAAAAGTCAAAAAGAGCTTTTTGCTTGGCATCAGCGAATTCGCTATTAATTTCGGTATTAGTAGTGCGAAACACAGCGGGATTTACGCTTTTGGTTTCGCTATCAGTAATTTTACTACTACGAAACTCATGCGAAACTGTTCGCTTTAGTTCGCTATCATTTCGCTGTTTGTTTTTAGCTTGATAGTAAAGGAAGTTAACTTTTTCGGGGTTAATGGCAATCTGGCGACAATAGTTTGCACACTCTCTCGCTATGTTATTAATATCATCATCAAAGCAAAAAAATAGGTGAGCGAGCTTTTTAGGTAAAAGTTTATAAAGTTTATTTGTTGTATCTAAAATATGGCGATTGCGCTCAAAGCTGTTCGGTTTGTTAAAAGCATCAAATAAAACAGTGCTTTTAATTTTATTAGAAAATGGTGCTAATCTTTTAGTTAAAAACGCCGCATCGTACTTATCAACAAGTGTTAAATACGGCGTTAAAATATCGTCTTGTTCATTAATCGCTTTTGCAATTAATGTTTCTCTAAAAGTACTCACTGGTTATTTAGGGTTAGCGTAAGCAAACACAAAACCACGACCTTTTTTGGTCAAAAAGTAATGTTCATATTTAACGCCAAAATGATAAATTATTTCACTTGTTACCAGTTCTTCGTTAACTAATTTGCTAAGTGTTCGCGTATCAAATTTAAACGGTTGCCCATGCTTACTAACATAGGTATGTAGTCCGTTCATTTGTCGATATGAATAGCCAATTTCACGGCAAATTTCGAAATACGTATTTTCTAACGATAACCAAACCAGTAGTCGAGTTTGCTCTTTAGTTAACTTAGGCATGATCACCCCCATTAGGGTTTTGACCTAAATGCTCTAAGCGACAAAAGTTATTTAACCAGTTATCTAAATCATCTTTTAAATAACGAACAGTGCGACCAATTTTAATAAATGGCGGGGCAGGGGTTCTATTAGTACGATTGCCTTCCATACGTGATTGGCGTAAGAAAGAGCGACTCATACCGATATACTCGGCTGTTTCTATTTCTGATAATGCGCGTTTGTTTGTGGTGGTTGGCATAAGTGCCTCCTGAGTTATTAACGTTTCAGGAGGTGTTTTACAATGCAGATTTTTTTAAATGAGCTTATCGATGAGTTGGATGAGCTTATCGATGAGTTTTAATTGGTATTTTTGTTAAATAGTTTCTTTTTTACTTTGGAGACTCTATTTGCAAAAGCATTATAGCTAATCGGTAATCTTGGTTTACCGTTTCTATCTTTCCATTTGATATGACTAACTGTGATTTCTGTTAGTAAGTTATATTTATCAAATACCCTATACTCTTCAAGGTCATCTAGCTCATTTTCAAGGCTTCGCCAATAGAGTTTAGCTGTGTGTTCTGGTTCTGCCTCTACTAGCCTAAACAACAATTCATTAAAGTCATCTGAGCGGTTTTTATTGGTGGTGACTGAAAGAGCTAAATTGTTAGATGAAACTATATCAGTGGGGCTTATAGGTTGTGTAACGCCAACTTTTACGAGGTCATTGTGTAACAGGCATGCATCAGCTAGCTTTAAATCAATAAATTGAGAATCCAATTGTACCTTTGGCAAATTTTCATCGAGTTCTTTTACATTTTTCTCTGGCTTTTCATAGCTGGGAATAATCATTTTGAAAGCTTTGTCCATCCCATTTATAAGAGTACGGTATACATACTCTTTTTCAATAGGTAGTAGCTTTGCTGGAATAGACTGCCATTCTATTTCATGCAGCTCTTTAGGTTGCCACATGTATAGAAATGTATTAGGAAAAGCTAATTGAAACGGATATTCCGTAATCCAATTTTGTATTTTTTCTTTTTCTGTTAGCCAAAACTGCTCACAATTAACTTCTTTTTCAGAAAGCAAAGCTACCTGATTATTTTTGCTTATTCTTACAAAACCTTGATAACTAGCTTTAGCGAATCCTACAAAACCTTTTTCTTCTTGCCATCCACCTATTATGTATTCTTTTTTATCTAGCCTAAATATTAGCTCAAGTTTTGAATTTTCAACTAAATAAAGCACATCACTAAAAGATAAGTTGAACCGTTTTTCAAGTTCATCTAAACGGTAATATTCTTTTTCTATCATTAATTATTTCTACTCATTAAAAGGTAAGCTAAACAAAAGGAAATACAAACGATGTTAAAAATATCAGAAAATTATCTAAGGATCATTAACTTATAAGGCTAACTAGTATTAACTTGATGTTTAGTTCCGGTTTAAACCAAGCATGATGCGGTTTACAGCCGTGTATGTGATAGCTGATCAGGGCGATAAAACAAGCCTACTTAGGCTTAAATGGTATTTTAAGTAGGTAGTTTCGGTTTAAACCAAGCATGGTGCGGTTTACAGCTGCATATGTGATAGTGATTAGAGTGGTAAAACAAACCTATCAGATTACATGCATTTTCAGATAGCAAGTTTTAGGCTTAAAGCCAAGTAAAATACGGTTTACAGTTGTATTGCATAATAGGGTTAAGTCATAAAGCGAGCCTATTTAGGCTTATTGGCATTTAAGCAGGTAGTTTCGGCTTAAACCAAGCGTGATAAGGTTTGCAGCTGTATATGTGATGGTGATTAGGACGATAAAGCAAACCCTCTGGTTACACACATTTTAGATAATTAACTTTCGGCTTAAAGCCAATTTTAAAGCGGTTTACAACCATACGGCATAATAGAGTTAAGACGGAACATTTAACCTATAAGGTTTATATATGAAATTTTAACTTTGATAAAGCAGTTGTAGTTAAGTGCAGCATAGCCAATAAAGCTATTATCATTTACTCACCAACGATAACAAATCTGTTATTAGTGCCCCTAAAAGCTAAATCTAGCTTTGAGTTTTCAACCAGATAAAGTACATCACTAAAAGATAAATCAAGTCGCTTTTCAAGTTCATCTAATCGCTAATACTCTTTTTCAATCACAATCTAAGTCCTTTTAACTTTGTTACTTTCAAACTAATGTAATAATATCAAAATAATAAGGAACTAACCCATATCTAAATGGATAAATAACATGGATCAAGAAAAATTAGAAAAAAGCGTTAAGATAGCTAAGAATATTTCAATAGCTGTAATATTTTTAGTCCCATTTTCATACTTTTGCTGGTTTTATTTAGAAAATCAGCAACCAATATCTTTAAGCTCAGCGGATTGGGGAGCTTTTGGTAGTTTTTTTGGTGGAGTGCTAAGTCCTGTTATCGCACTATTTGCTTTTTATTGGTTGACTCAGTCAATCTTAATTCAAAAGAAAGAACTTTCCGCAACTCAAAATGTGCTAGTCGAAACCGAAAAAGTTCAAAAGGCTCAAGCTTTAACACAAGAAAAAAAACGATTTGAAGATACTTTTCATTCGCTGCTAGGCCAGTTTAATATTGTTTTTGAGTCTTTAAATGAAACTATAATAATTCATAACAAGCCCCAAGCTTCAAAAATTAAAAAACTATATAACCGGACTATGAAAATACAAGTAGATCCTACTAGAGAAAAAGATTCATTGTTGGCTAATGAAGATAGAATAAAAGAACGAGCCGCGTTAATGAGGGAGGAGTCAATTGATTGCAGTCACTACTTTAGAATACTATATCACTTACTTAAGTTTATATTATTAAATCACTCACTTAAAACTATTCCTCTTAACTTCAATGATGCGATTAATACTGAAATCACCGAAGTTGAAAAATTTTACTCTAATATTGTCCGTTCTTTTTTAAATAAAGAAGTAACTCAATTACTGGCAATTAATTGTATAGCAGCAGATGAAATCGATGATTATTACAAATTTAGATTATTAGTAGAAAGGTATGCACTATTAGAGCATATACGACTTGAGCAAGATTGGTTAAAGGAGCTTTTTAAATATTACAAACCTTCAGCTTTTGGTAATCATCCAGAAGCTATTAACAAAGGTAATTTAACCAATTAAATTTACAGCAGCTGCCTTATGTTCTGGCGCTAAGTGTGCATATCTTAGCGTCATTTTTAAATCACTATGACCTAGCAACTCTCGAACTGTATTCAAATCTACACTTGCCATTACTAGCTTACTTGCAAAGTGGTGGCGTAAGTCATGAAACCTAAAATCGGTAATGTTTGCATCTTCCAACAAAGCCGCCCAATTGTATCTAAAATCTAGTATCCGTTGCTGCTTATTATCTTTAAACACATAGCCAATATTCCCCGATATTTTTTGCCAATCACTCAAAACATTAAATGCTTGTTTATTTAAAGGGATGTGGCGAGTATTGCCTGATTTAGCATTTTGAAAATCAACAGTCAGCACTTTATTTTCTAGATTTATGTCGTTCCATTGGAGCGATAAAATCTCGCCTTTGCGCATACCTGTATTTATAGCAAGAATAACGATAGTCGTAAGATGCTTAATATCTAACTTAGCAAGGCTTTCACGTAAACGTGATTCTTCATCTTTTGATAAATAGCGAACCTTTGCGTTATCTACAGTTTGAGCCTTAACCTTTTGTAAATCGTGGCTATCAATAACTTCCCATTCGACCGCGCGACTCAAGCAGCCTTTAATTAAATTTATTTGGCGGTTTGTAGTTGCTGGTTTAATTCCATTGGCTAAACGTTTATTACGCCATTTTTCAACTTCCCATGCTGTAATAGTCGATAGCTGAAAATCCATGAATTTACTAAATGCTGATTGAAATGCCTTTTTTGTTTTCTCTGCTGTTTTGGGGTTACGAGATAAAAGCCAAGGAAAATATTTTTCGTCTAAAAAGTGTTGCAAGGTAGATAGCTTAGATTCTTTAGTTTTAATTCGCTCTTTCTTTTTTACTGCGTGAACATCGACACCCTGAGTTACTTCTGCAATTTTACTTTTGGCTAAGTCTCTTGCCTGTGCAGCGGTAATATGGCCATGAATGCCTAAACGATAATTTGCTTGTTTGCCATGTATTCGATAGTACAAATAATAAGTAATTAATTTTTTTGGAGATATTAAGGCATGAAAACCAGTGATCTCAGTGTCATTAATCCTCTTATCTTCAGTTTTTAACTCTTTGATACTAGCAGCAGTAATTTTAGTTTTGACTGGCATTAGTGAACTTCCATTTTATAGCACATTTATAGCAGCTCTATTGTGCAGCAAAGAACAAGGAAGAACAACGTTACATTTAAAGTGTGGTTTTTATTTGTTTTAAAACAGAGGTTTAATTGTTTATTTTGTTTGTTGTTGTTCATCGTTGTTTATAGGAATACATTAACAAAATGCACTCCTAAGGGGCAGTTGCAGGTTCGATTCCTGCAGGGGCTACCAATTAAATCAATGAGTTATATTTTAACTTCCCTTCCTTATACTTTGTGTATAGCGTATATGTAGTAGTGCTGCACTTTTTAATTAAAGGCGTTTAAAGCTTCTTGCTCACATTTTTCACGCTCTGAAACCATGGCTTCAAAGTCGGCTTGAATTTGTGCTAGAACAGTTGGTGGGTTAAGTCGTTTGATTCTTTTAAATTGAATGCTTTCTTCTTCATCATAGGCGAGTATTGCTAAAGTGATTTTTTCGCGTTCGATACCATTTGAAAATATTCCTTCGGCATCTAATTGTATGAGCACTTTCTCCATTGCTGTAAGCCATTGATGCCAATTATCCATTGCTTCTATATCTGATTGAAACAAATCAATGCTGTCTTCTAGTTTTTGGCACTCTAGAGTTGTTTCATCAAAGTATTCGGAATAATCCTCAAGCATCGGGTAATCCTCAGGGTTCCATTTAGCCATGTAAAAGCTACTTACATCGTTGTTGTACTCTGCTTCAAATACTTTTTTTAAATCCGATAAGGTATTAAACATTGGCAGTAGTGAGTAGCTACCTGTGTGGTAAAAGCCCATTACATAAAGATCGTTACCGTATTTTTGTATAATGTTTTTAAATGCTTTTTTGGTATCTTGATAAAGTGTTTTTTCGAAGTTTTTAGTATCTAACATGAGTTCATTATTTCTTTTATTATTACAGAAATTTATATGGAAAAAGTGAGTGATTAAAACTCACCATACTAAAATAAAATAACCAGAGCTATTATATAACCCTGGTTATTGTAAGTTAATATTAACCATCACTTGTAATTGTATCAATTAATTCACTAAGCACGGCTTCAGATTGACTTGTTTCTACTTGGCAAGTACCTGCATTTAAATGGCCGCCGCCGC
>TARA_R110001632_G_scaffold18712_3_pt1 | contig 12042 bp, 9 predicted proteins | sample TARA_R110001632 | Tara Oceans TARA_R110001632 (sample SAMEA4398266) | marine metagenome | biome: Polar Biome; feature: [SRF] surface water layer (ENVO:00010504); material: water (ENVO:00002006), including particulate matter (ENVO:01000060) such as... | depth 5 m
TAAGTGCCTTACGTATGGAAATGGCAGAACGTTTAGGATTGCGTAAATCTAACGAGTTTGCTCCATTATGGGTCGTTGATTTTCCATTATTAGAATTGGATGAAGAAACGGGACATTACCATGCAATGCATCATCCATTTACATCACCAAAACCAGGACAATTAGAATTGTTAGATTCTAAACCAGGAGAAGTGAAAGCGAATGCCTATGATTTGGTGTTAAATGGAAATGAAATAGGAGGAGGTTCTATTAGAATTCACGATAAAGAAATTCAAGCAACCATGTTAAAACATCTTGGGTTTTCTGATGAAGATGCGAAAGCACAATTTGGATTCTTAATGGATGCTTTTGAATATGGCGCACCACCTCATGGTGGAATTGCATTTGGATTGGACAGATTGGTGTCTATTTTAGGCGGACAAGAAACAATCAGAGATTTCATTGCTTTTCCTAAAAATAATTCAGGAAGAGATGTGATGATTGATGCACCAGCAACTATTGATGATGCTCAATTACAAGAACTGAATATCAAATTAGATATACAAGAGTAGTTTTAATTCTAATCACATTGACTAATTAATAAAATCCCGTTCTATGTAAGAACGGGATTTTATTTTAAGGTTTCTTCATTTTGTCTTGATACAAAACGAAGCAAAAAATCAATCAATCCCTATGAAATTCATTCTGAACACTCACTTTCGGAATTCTATGCTTGGTTTTTCAAACCGCAGTCCCATTCCTTCGTTCTTTATTTCCTGGGATTTGAAGGCTAAAAAAGATAATGAAGAACTAAAAAATAGCCTCACAATTTTTTGTTACATTTAATCCTATGAAACAATTCATCCTACTTTTTACTTTTTTTACAATTATAGGCTCAATTCAAGCTCAAGAAATCACAGGGCCAGAATTATTAGAAAAAGCAATCAAATATCACGATCCCGAAGGAAATTGGGAAACCTTTAAAGAAGTGTTATCGATTACCATGAAAACTCCGAATAAACCAGAAAGAGTTTCTTTAATTAAAATTGATTTACCTAATGAATATTTTCAAGTAAATGCAACTCAAGGTAAAACAACAACAAAGTATACAGTTGATAAAGGTAAGTGCAAAATCCTTTTTAATGGTAAAACTCCCACAAACGAAGAGCAAAAAGAAAATAAATTAAGCTGTGAACGAGCAAATATGTATAAGAACTATTACACCTATTTGTATGGTTTGCCGATGAAATTGAAAGATGACGGAGCTATTATTCACAAACAAGTGAACTTAGACAAATTTAAGGGAGAAATGTATTTGGTGTTAAAAGTCACCTATGAAAAAGAAGTAGGAGAAGATACTTGGTATTTCTATTTCAATCCAGAAACTTATGGATTGGAAATATATCAGTTCTTTCATGATGAAGAAAAAAACGATGGAGAATTTATTCTATTATCAGGTTTAGAAACTATCAACGGTGTTAAAATTCCTAAAAAACGCGATTGGTACTATAACAAGAATGAACAGTATTTAGGAACAGATTTATTACTTAAAAATAAAAATTAAATATGGATGTTTTCCTACTACTTATAGTACTAGTCTTTTTAATTATCATCAATAATAAGATCTCTAAAAAATTTCTAAGACTAAATGAAATTATTCAGAATCTTACAGAAAGAGTCAGAAATTTACAAGAAAAAGTAGCTTCTAATGCTGTTCCTGTAAAAGAGGAAAAAGTGATAGTTTCGGAAGTAATATCAAAACCAATTATAGTAGAAAAACCAATAATTGTTGTTCCTGAAAAAGTAGAAATACAAGATAAAACATTTACTACTCTAAAAGTTTTAGATCCTATAGAAGGGAAAAAGTCACTTCAAAAAACTATAAGAGAACCTGTAAAATATGTTCCTAAAAAATCTATGCTTGAAAGGTTTAAAGAGAAAAACCCAGATATCGAGAAATTTATTGGTGAAAATCTAATTAATAAAATAGGAATATTAATTTTAGTATTAGGTGTTAGTTTTTTTGTGAAGTATGCCATCGATAAAGAATGGATAAACGAACCAGCAAGAGTTGGTGTTGGTGTTTTGTGCGGTTCTTTAGTAATGGCAATTGCTCACAAATTAAAGAAAAACTATGCGTCTTTTAGTTCTGTTTTAATTGCTGGAGCGATTAGTATCTTTTATTTTACCATATATATAGCATTTCATGAATACCAATTGTTTAGTCAAACGGTAGCGTTTATAATCATGGTTGTTATTACCGCTTTTAGCACGTTAGTTTCGGTTTCTTATAATCGTCAAGAGCTAGCTATTTTATCTTTAATAGGTGGTTTTGCAGTGCCTTTTATGTTAAGTACAGGTGAAGGGAATTATATTGTTTTATTTACTTACATCGCCATTTTAAATACAGGAATTTTAGCAATATCATATTTTAAAAAATGGAAAATAGCTACAATTATTGCATTTGTGCTTACAACACTTTTTTACATTGTTTGGTTGCTGTTGAATATAGAACAAACGGATTTTTCTCATACAGGCGCTTTAATTTTCGCTACTGTATTCTACTTCATTTTTAGTATTACAATTGTTTTAAATAATCTTAAAAATAAAGGAGTTTTCTCGACTATAGAGTACTTTATTTTAATCATAAATACCTTCTTTTTCTTTGGAGTGGGAATGCTGATTCTTAGAAATTTAGATTCTAATCTAACAGGATTGTTTACTTTGTTATTGGCAATATATAATGTTCTTTATGCCGCAGTTTTATATAAAAAATTCGGATTAGATAAAAATGCAATATATCTTTTAATTGGATTGGCATTAACATTTGTAACGCTCACAATTCCGATTCAATTTAAAGGAAATCAAATTACACTTTTCTGGGCAGTTGAAGCAGTATTGTTATTATGGTTGTCTCAAAAATCAAAAATAGAATTCTTTAAACTAGGAGCAATAATTGTACAAGTGTTAGCTGTCATTAGTTTGATGCTAGATTGGAAAAGATATGCATTTACAGAAGAGCTTTCAATCATCTTTAATCCTTTATTTATAGCAGGATTTATAGTGAGTTTTACCCTGTTTTTAACATATTGGTTATTGAAAAAAGAGAAAGATTTTGTCACAAAGTTTTTTTCAGTAAAGATTAGTTTTTATAAAACGTTTGTTTTATTAGGCGCTATAGGGGTCACTTATTTTACAGGAATTTTAGAAATGCATTATCAAGCATTTCAGTTTTTGGAAAATAAAGCTTCTGCATTTTCAATCCCAATAACATACCACTTTGTATTTATTGCTATTCTATTATATGGAACGACTATCTTAAAAAAGAAAATTATTACGAAAGGAATATTGATTTTAAGTATTGGGTCTGTTTTTCTTTATATCGTCAAACTTTATGCTTTACCTAGCGAGGAAATAATTGAAAACTCCCTCTATAACACCAGCTCTAAATATGCCTTTTATTTGCACTATATTGTTATTGGTTGTTTAGTCTATTTTGGGTATCAATTATTTAAGAAAACAACGATGTTATTCAATATAAAGCCAACTCAAAGTAAATGGATTCCCTGGGTATTTGTTTTTGCTATTGTATATGTATTAAGTAATGAAGTAATGATTCATAGTTTACACTTTTTAAACAGTGTAGATCCAGCAGAGCTGCTTACAAGGTTCCCTAATCTTAATACTGACATGTACGAAAAAAGTTACTTTATTGATCAACAAGTAGGTGACTCAAAAGCACAAATTATAAAAATAGGATATCCTATACTCTGGGGTATGTTCTCTTTTATATTCTTAATTATTGGGATCAAAAAGCAATGGAAAAATTTAAGAATTATTGCCCTTTCCTTATTAGGCTTAACAATAGTAAAATTATTTGTTTATGATATTAAAAATGTGTCTGAAACAGGAAAGATAGTCGCTTTTATTTTGCTAGGAATCTTAGTATTGGTCATTTCTTTTGTATACCAGAAAATTAAAAAATTAGTAGTAGATGAATCATTAAAAGATAAAATTGAAGATGAGAAAATATAATGTTTTAATCGCCTTTTTTATGGTTTTAACTAGTTTTAGTCAAAACTATACTGGTACCATAGATACAATAGCGCAAGACGGTTTCCATAAAATAATACTAACTCCAGAAGTGCGTTCTGCTGCCCATGAAAATTTTAATTTATTGAGAGTTAAAGATGCTCAAAAAAATGAAGTTCCATATGTTTTAATGTATAACGTAAACAAAACTTTTTCAAGATTTGAGCCTATTGAAATAGCCTCTAAAAACGTAATAAAAGATTCTGTTACTTCTATTACTATAGAAAATAAAACAGGCAAAATACAAGAATATATTACGTTGCAAATCGCGAATACAAACATTCGTAAAAACTACACTATTTATGGGAGTAATAATGCTATAGATTGGTTCGGGTTATCAGTCAATCAGAGATTAACCGATTTAAATTCAAGAAATAAAACAACTGTAGAAAAAACTATTTCATTCCCATTAAACACCTATAAATTTTTACAGATTAACTTTAATGATAAAAATTCTTTACCTATAAACATTCTTGATGTTGGAGTTTATAAAAGTAGATTTTTTGCTCAAAGTCCTATTGAAGTCACGGTTTTTAATCAAAAAACTGTTTCGATAAAAGATAAAAAAGTAACTCAACTTAAATTTTCAGCAGAAAACACAAACAAGGTTCATATTATTTCTTTTAAAATAGGGACTGAATTTTTCCTTCGAAATGCAAAAGTAATTGTAAAGAAAACTCGGAAAGTAAAAAAGCGCGTTGAAACGTATAATCAAGTTGTTGCTCAGTTTCAGCTGAATTCAAAAGCTGAAAACACATTTGTTTTATATAATTTAAATGAAAAGGAATTTAGTATAGAAATTGATGATCAAGATAATCCGCCATTAGATATCAAACAGATACAATTATTTCAAAAACCTATATACCTTGTTACCAACCTTAAGAAAGACGACAGATATGAATTAGTAATTGATACTGCTTTAGAAAAACCTTCCTATGATTTGGGGAACTTTATCAACGATAAAACAGCAACTATAGATGAAGTTTTCGTAACTAATTTTTCAAAAAGCGAAGAGAGCAAAGAAGCATTAAAAGAGACGCCATTTTGGGAAACTAGTCTCTTTATGTGGATTTGTATAGTTTTAGGTGGAATTATAGTTGTGTACTTTTCTTTTGGATTATTGAAAGACATCAACAATCAAGAAAAAAAGTAGTACTTATAGTATTTCAAGAAGAGAGAGAAAAGAATAAAGAGGTTAGAGAAAAGATGTCATTCCGATTTTTCTTGAATTAAGTTCAGGGTTAGGAGAAGGAATCTCATTATAAAATTGGAATCACACCAAGGCGTGATCACAATGACAAATTAAGATACAATGCCAACCAAAAAAAGAAACATTTTTACTAAAATTTTGATTTGGAGATATAAGCATATTTCTGAGCGTCAATTTTTATTGGTGTTAAGTATTTTTGTGGGTTTTTTAGCAGGATTAGGAACTGTTATTTTAAAGTACCTCACACTATTTATTCAATCTGTCTTTGAAGGTGGATTCATCAAAAACTACCATCATTCACTGTATTTTATATTCCCAATCATCGGTGTTTTATTGGTGTATCTCATCAAAAAGTATGTCATCAAAAAAGAAATTGGACATGGGATTTCAACAACATTATATTCAATTTCCAAACGAAGCGGAATCATAGAGCGATATAAGATGTTTGCCTCACTAATTGCGGCGCCAATCACAGTTGGTTTTGGAGGTTCTGTAGGGTTGCAAGGTCCAGCTGTAAGCACAGGAGCGGCGATAGGTTCTAATGTTGCTAGGTTGTTTCATATGAACGCCAAAACAAGAATGTTGTTAATTGGTTGCGCTACAGCAGGAGCTATGTCTTCTATGTTTAAGGCACCAGTGGCAGCTATTGTTTTTGCGATAGAAATCTTTAGTTTAGATTTAGTTTTTGCTTCTTTAGTTCCATTGTTATTAGCTTCAATTACAGCAGTTATCACCTCTTATTTTTTTAGAGGAACCGATGTGTTATTTGGATTCGAATTACAAGAAGCTTGGCGCGTAAAAGATATCGTATTCTATGTTTTATTAGGAATTGGAACCGGAGTAGCCTCCATCTACTTTTCTAAAATGTACTTTCTGATTACACGTTTTTTTGAACGTTTTTCTAATGCCTATGTAAAAATCGGAATTGCAGCTGTTGCCATTGGTTTCATGTTGTATTTCATTCCGCCTTTATATGGGGAAGGATATGGATTAATTAATAATTTATTAAACGGAGATACTGCTGAGGCACTAAGTGGAATTCAATATGATATTGATTTTGAGAATGTTTGGATGGTGATTTTAATATTACTCATCATTGCTGTTTTTAAAGCAATTGCCATGACAACTACTTTTGCTGCAGGTGGAGTTGGAGGTATTTTTATTCCAACCCTCTTTATGGGAAGTGCCTTGGGGAATGCTGTTGCAAAAATTATCAATCAATTTGGATTTGATGTCTCAGAATCTAATTTTACTTTAATTGGAATGACAGGTTTAATGGCCGGAGTTTTACATGCGCCTTTAACTGCAATTTTCTTGATTGCTGAAATTACTGGCGGATATGATTTGTTTGTTCCCTTGATGCTAGTTGCAGCCATTTCGTACGGATTTACGAAGTACTTTGTTCCCAATTCAATTTACACAGCGGCTTTGGCAAAACGAGGAGAACTCATCACAAATGATAAAGACAAAAACGCCTTGATGATGATGAAGATTGATAAAGTGATAGAAACTAATTTTATTAAGATTTCTACCGAAATGACTTTAGGAGAAATGCTGAGAGAGGGAGTTTCAAAATCGAGTAGAAATATATTTCCAGTGGTAGATGAAGGAGGGCAGTTTTTAGGAATTGTCTTATTAGATGATGTCCGCTCTGTCATGTTTGATCAAAGTTTATATGAGAATACAACGGTCTCTCTCTTTATGAAATCTGCGCCAGATATTATTTTTTACGAAGATTCAATGGAGGAAATAATGAATAAGTTTAAAGGATCTGGAGCTTGGAATTTACCAGTGATTAAAGATAATAAATACATTGGTTTTATTTCAAAATCCAAATTACTCACCGCCTATAGAACCAAATTGATTGAAGTCACAAATTCATAATTTGTCTACCTGAATTTTACACTGAGCTTGCTAAATTAAATTTAGCAAAGATGTCGAAGTGTGTTTTAGGTTCTCAAGTAATTAGTACCTTTGGAAACATGAAAAATCTTCTTACACTACTTTTTATCATTTTTCTACTCTGGATGGCTGTTGGTGGTTATTTAGAATACACAAAACATCCAAAAGGACCTATTGTTATGGGACTAGGAGTGATGTATCTTTCGTTTATTTTTATGCCCATGTTTATTTATTGGAGATATAAAGACGGGAAGTATAAAAAGTATATCATCAACGATAAAACTTTATTGGGCAAAATGAAAGATCAAGAATAACTTAAGCGCTTCCATAACCTACTTTTTTACGCCTTTCAATTAGATTTCTTAGTACCTTTGTCGCTTATGATTGATCAGAGAGAAGCCATATCAGAAAAAACAGTTTTAATTGGTGTCGTTACACAATTACAAGACGAAACTAAATCTAAAGAATACTTAGATGAATTAGAGTTTTTAACAGAAACTGCTGGAGCAGTTGTTGTAAAACGCTTTGTTCAAAAATTAGAAAAACCACATCCAAAAACGTTTTTAGGAACCGGAAAACTAGAAGAGGTTAGAGATTATATTGATAGTCATGGTATTGGAACGGCTATTTTTGATGATGAATTATCTCCTGCTCAATTAAGAAATATAGAAAAAATTCTTGACTGTAAAATCTTAGATAGAACAAATCTTATTTTAGATATTTTTGCTCAAAGAGCACAAACCAGTTCAGCTAAAACTCAAGTTGAACTAGCACAACATCAATACTTATTACCTCGTTTAACGAAATTGTGGACTCACCTTGATAAGCAAAAAGGAGGTATTGGTTTGCGTGGACCTGGTGAAACAGAGATAGAAACCGATAGACGTATCATTCGTGATAAGATTACTTTATTAAAAAAGAAATTGATAACCATTGATAAACAAATGGCTGTTCAGCGAAAGAATCGTGGTAAAATGGTTCGTGTTGCTTTGGTAGGGTATACCAATGTTGGAAAGTCTACTCTAATGAATGTTATCAGTAAAAGTGATGTCTTTGCTGAAAACAAATTATTTGCAACCCTAGATACCACTGTTAGAAAAGTAGTGATTAAGAATATTCCTTTCTTGATGACAGATACGGTTGGGTTTATTAGAAAATTACCAACTCAGTTAGTAGAGTCTTTTAAATCTACTTTAGATGAGGTTCGTGAAGCAGATTTATTATTGCATGTGGTAGATATTTCACATCCTAATTTTGAAGATCATATTGCGTCTGTAAATACCATTTTAAATGAAATTAAATGTGCAGATAAACCTACGTTAATGGTTTTTAATAAGATTGATGCGTATACATTTGAAACCATAGATGATGATGATTTGGTCACTGAAAAAACAGGAATACATTATACCTTAGCTGATTGGGAGAAAACTTGGATGAATGATTCTGACAATACATCAATTTTTATTTCTGCCTTAAATAAAGAGAATTTAGAAGATTTTAAAGAGAAAACGTACGAAGAAGTGAAAAAGGTTCACATTCAGCGTTTTCCATATAACGATTTTTTATATCAGGAGTATAAGGAGGAGTAAAATTATTCCTCCGTATTCACATCATCAATAATGCCTAAACGTTTTGCACGTCTTTCCCAGCTTTTTCTAGCTAAGAGCTGAAGGTCTTCAATATTGTCACTTTCGTCCATGATTTCTAATCCAAGGAGCGTTTCAATCATGTCTTCTTGAGTTACTAGACCACTTACTGAACCGTATTCGTCAACCACCAAAGCAATATGCTCTCGTTGATCTATTAGTTTTTCAAATAAACTGGGAATCGGTAATTCTCTATCAGTAACTAGAATCGTACGTTTGATATTCTTTAAAGGTTGCTCACCATTTCCTTTTATAATAGCTTCTAACAATTGATCTTTTAGAAAATACCCTGTAATATTATCTGAGTTTTCTTCATAAATAGGAATTCTAGAAAAACGTAACATTGGGTGTTCATCAAAAAAGGCTTGAATAGTTTGCTCTTCATCCGCAGATTTTAAAACCGCTCTAGGCGTCATAATATCTTTTACTTTCACTTCTTTAAAACTCAGTAAGTTTTTAATCACTTTACTTTCCGATTCTTGAAAAACGCCTTCTAGTTCAGCAATTTCTGTCATTGCTACAAAACCTTCTCTACTTAAAATACTTCCGTGACCTTTATTTCCTATGAGTCTTGTGGTGAGTTGTAATAGCCATAAGATTCCAGTATATTTCAAAGGGAACATTAAAACCAATAATGCTTTAGAAGTAAAGTTTGCCAACTGTCTCCAATATGAAGCCCCAATAGTTTTTGGAATAATTTCAGAGACCACTAAAATTAATAAGGTCATGATGGCAGAAACAACTCCAACAATATTAAATCCTAAAAACTCTACTTTATAAGGTAATTGCTCAGCTTGTACTCCTACTAAAATTGCACCAACAGTATGTGCAATTGTGTTTAACGTAAGAATAGCAATTAGAGGTTTGTCGACATCTTTTTTTAGACTTTCTAAAGTCTCTGCATATGAAAATCCTTCTTTCTTTTTTATATTGATAAATGTTGATGTAACACTCAATAAAACGGCTTCTAAAATTGAGCACAGAAACGAAAAGAAAATAGAGACTGTTGCGTAAACAAGTAATAGCGTCATTAACGAATTTTAAGTAGTAAAGATATCAAAAAATAAGCCGTAAGAAATTGAATTCTAACGACTTTAAATATTTTGTTTAATTGAGTTTAAAAAATATAATTTACTCCCAAACCAAATAGTTGTTTGAATTGTACTCTGCTAGATACGTTGTCATCCGCAATCATATGAAGATTTAAATTGGTTGATAAGTATTTGTTGATTTGCATAACAAAATTAATTTGATAATTTAAATCGATATTCTTTGCATCTTCTAAATAGTTAGAATAGGCATTAAAAATATTTTCTACAGTTACATTTTCCATCAAGGTAACTTTGTAATATACTGCAGTATAAAAACCTAATTCATAACGAGATGTTTCTCCTTGATCTACACCAAAAGCAGCATTGTTATCAGTAAATCTACTACTTACAAAAGTTGCTTTAGCAGTTGCAGGCGAAAGATTTATACTAAAGTTATCTGATTTTTTATAGACCATACCTGGACCCGTAGTTACAAAACCTGGTGCAAAAAATTCTGTTGTTGGTGTTTTTATTGGAGTAGAATAATCATACCCTGTTGTAAATTGAGTACGAACATTGGCAAAGAATGAGTACGACCAATTTTTAGAGGCTTTTTTAGAAACTAGAGAATTAAATTCAAATAAATCGTCTGTTTTTCTAGTTCCAGTTCCACTAATATTACTAATACCATATCTACCGATTACTTTATTATCCCATGCCCAATTATCTTTTTTATAATTAAAATCATAATTGATATTTAGGGTTCCAGAAACAGAATTTTCTCCTCCAGCAATCCAGTTAGAAAATGTTGCTTGATTAAATAATAATGTAAACGTTCCTTTCTTTGTCCAGTTTGATATTGAATCTACTTTCTTGTCCTGAGCATTGATTGTCATACTAACTAAAACAATACAGATTAAAAATATTTTTTTCATAATAAAAAATTAGTGTGCAAAAGTAAAACTTTAAATTTCATGGAAGGTGTAATTTAACCCTAATCCAAAAACTTCTCTAAATTGAACTCTACTAGATGCATTATTGTCTGCAATAACATGCAATGTAAAATTGGTAGAAAGGTATTTATTTACGCTTACTAAGAAGTTTATTTGATAATTGACATCAACATTTTGTGGATTTCTGAGATAATTAGAATACAGAGCCACAATATTCTCCATCGTTAAATCTTCCATTAATTGAAACTTTAAATATGCAGACATATTAAATCCTAAACCATAGGTTGATGTTTTTCCTTCTTCCACACCATACTGTCCTGAAAAGGGTTTAGACACAAATGTAAACCTTGACGATGCAGGGGCAATATTTACTCTCATATTCTCATTTTTACGCCACAAAATACCGGGGCCAAAACTTAAATATGCTGGAGAAAATATAGAGGAAACTTCTTTTCTTGGCTCTTGATTGTAATCAAAACCATGAGTAAATTGAGTAATAAGGTTGGTAAAGAAAGAGAAATACCAATTCTTGGTTGAGTTTAATGCTAATACTGAATTGTATTCAAAACGATCATCTGTTTTTCTATATCCCTTACTACTTAAATGACTAGATCCATAAACGGCAATGATTTTATTATCCCATTTCCATTTTTCATTTCTGTAGTTAAAATCGTAATTAACACTAATGTTTCCGGCTACATTGTTTTCTCCACCGGCAGTCCAATTGGTAAACGAAGCTTGGTTAAATAGAAAAGTAAAACGCCCGTTTACGGTCCATTCTTTTATTTTTGACTCCTTTTCTTTTACTCGTTGCTTCTTTACAGAGTCTAATTGTTTTTGAAGTGCTCCTATTTTTTTTTCTAAAGTAGTTTTAAAAATAGAGTCCGTTTTTTTTATGGAGTCGTTTTTTTGTTGAGCAAAGATTGCTGAACTAGAAAGTAGTAGTAAGAATAGTGTTTTTTTCATGGACGAAAATTCGAAACAAAAATAAAATCTTCTTACTAACAAAAAAAATTATTTTTTCTTTTTAAATAAAGGAACTGTAGAGCAAGCTTCGCCATACATGATAGTTTTTGCAATAGGTTGAAGTTTTTGGATTAAAAAAGTAAAAGCAGAAGGCGGTATCGGTTTTTCAGCACAGCCTTTAATGATGATAGCTCTGTCCATAAATTCGTCAATTTTAAATTCTTTAATTACTTCTTCAAATAAAACAGTTTCTAGTAATTCTA
>TARA_R110001632_G_scaffold69059_5_pt1 | contig 12031 bp, 8 predicted proteins | sample TARA_R110001632 | Tara Oceans TARA_R110001632 (sample SAMEA4398266) | marine metagenome | biome: Polar Biome; feature: [SRF] surface water layer (ENVO:00010504); material: water (ENVO:00002006), including particulate matter (ENVO:01000060) such as... | depth 5 m
TTTTTGCAGCTACAATTAGTGGCTTTAAGTCAGTGATATTACCCAGTGTGTTCGATGCTTGTGTAATCGCTAATAAGGCAGGTTTTGTTTCTTTTATAAATTCACAGCATTGTTGTGTGTTTAGCGTGCCGTTATTATTAAGCGGCAGAGAGACTAATTTAGCTCCCGTCTGTTGGCTTACTAGTTGCCAAGGCACTATGTTTGCGTGATGCTCAAGCGGAGATATTATTATGGTATGACTTTCATCTAAACGCTTTTTTAAGCCGTTAGCGACCAAATTTATGGCTTCTGTAGCACCTTTAGTCCATACAATCTCTTTACTTAAGACATTAAAAAACTTTGCAGTTTTATCCCGGACTTGTTCATATGAATAAGTTGCTTGCTCGCTAAGTGTATGGCGTCCACGGTGTACATTAGCATTTTGAGACGTATAAAACTCAGTAATTGTATCTATAACTGATTGAGGCTTTTGTGAGGTTGCTGCTGAGTCTAAATAAACAAGCGGGCAGCCGTTTATTGTTTGATTTAATGTTGGGAAGTCGTTTCTAATTTTATTTATATCAAACTTTAAAGCAAGCATGGCTCATCTACATAGTGTTTTTAAGGCAGGAATTGTAATCGGTTTATGATAATTCTCAAGTGTTGTTAATAAAAAAGGCCGCAAAATGCGGCCTTTTTAAACTAACCAACGTTAATTAACGCTTGTCAGTTGATACGTAGTCACGTTGAGTGTAACCAGTATACATTTGACGAGGACGGCTGATCTTATGACCAGGTTGAGATAGCATCTCATCCCAGTGAGTGATCCAACCAACAGTACGTGCCATTGCAAAGATTACAGTGAACATGCTTGTTGGAATACCAATCGCTTTTAAGATAATACCAGAGTAGAAATCTACGTTAGGGTATAGTTTCTTCTCTACAAAGTACGGGTCTTCAAGGGCAATTTGCTCAAGCTTCATAGCAATATCAAGAAGTGGATCTTGGATATTAAGCTCAGCTAAAACTTCATGACACGTTTGACGCATTACTGTAGCACGTGGGTCGAAGTTTTTGTAAACGCGGTGACCAAAGCCCATAAGGCGGAATGGGTCAGCTTTGTCTTTAGCTTTAGCAACGTATTCATCAATACGATCCACAGAGCCAATCTCTTCTAACATGTTTAAACATGCTTCGTTAGCGCCGCCGTGAGCAGGTCCCCATAAAGAAGCAATACCAGCTGCAATACATGCATACGGGTTAGCACCTGATGAACCAGCAAGACGAACTGTTGAAGTCGATGCATTTTGCTCATGATCTGCATGAAGCATAAAGATTTTATCCATAGCTTTAGCAGTTACAGGGTTAACTTTATATTCTTCAGCAGGTACAGAGAACATCATGTGTAAGAAGTTTTCTGCGTAGCTTAAATCGTTACGTGGGTATACAAACGGTTGGCCGATGTTTGTTTTATAAGCCATTGCAGCAATAGTTGGTAACTTAGCAACTAGCTTAACTGCACTTGTTTTACGTTGTTCTGCATCAGTAATATCAAGGTCTTCATGATAAAAAGATGATAATGCACCCACTACGCCACAAAGCATTGCCATTGGGTGAGCGTCAAAGCGGAAACCTTGGAAAAAGTTAGCAATTTTCTCGTCAAGCATAGTGCTTGTAGTGATTTCATTCTTAAAAACTTCGTATTGTTCTTTAGAAGGTAACTCACCATTTAAAAGTAAGTAGCAAAGCTCAATATAGTTAGAATCTTCAGCTAATTGCTCAATTGGGTAACCACGGTGAAGTAGTACACCTTTACCACCATCAATATAGGTGATTGCAGATTCACAAGAACCAGTCGACATGAAACCTGGGTCATAAGTAAAGTGGCCATGTGAACCTAACGTACGTACGTCGATTACATCTTGGCCAGCAGTGCCTTGATAAATTGGAAGTTCGATTGGATCTAGTCCATCAATATGGACTGTGGCTTTTTTATCTGCCATCGCTATGTATCTCCTATTAAGATATCTATTCTGATTTTTAGATTTTAAAGTTCTGAAATCTGTTTTAAGCACATCTTCGCATTTTAACGTGAAAGAGGGGGTTAAAGTCAATTTTTATAAACATTATGCATATATGTATAATAAATATTCGGTATTAATTAAATATAATACTATTGGCTAATTCGCAAACATCTCTAAATAAACAAGAATTGTAAAAAGTCCTGTGGGTATATATACTAACGGTGGTTTTAAACCGTATTGTATTTGGGTAAACATATTCTTAACAGCTTAAAATTTACTGTTTTGTGAACTTTAACTATTTTGATACGTTTATTCTGATAGTTCCATCAGTAATATTTGGTGGGTTTTTAGAAAAACAAGTAGATGAGCTCCACTGTGAGCAAAGATGGGCAAGTAACTGTGAAAAAGCAAAGACCTGTAAATCTAGATCTAACAACTATATCTATGCCGGCAACGGCTAAAGCTTCAATTTTTCACCGCGTCACCGGTGTTGCATTGTTTTTTGCTTTAACGTTTGTCATTTGGGCTTGGTCTGAGTCTCTCTCTTCAGCTGAAGGTTTTGAATTCGTCAAGGGTCTGTTTAACGGATTCATTGCCAAATTTATAGCTTGGGGCACTGTTTCTGTATTAGGTTATCACCTTATTGGTGGCATCCGTCATATGATTATGGATATGGGACATTGGGAAGAACTTGAATCAGGTAATCTCAGCGCTAAAGTATCAATGGCTCTTGGTGTTGTGTTTGCCGTATTGGCAGGGGTGTGGATATGGTTTTAAATCAAGCAACTCTAAAACGTGATGGTGTACAAGATTTCGTATCTTTACGTACCACGGCATTAATAATCAGCGCGTACGCGATTTTTATTATCGGCTATTTTTTAGCGACGCCAGAAGTCACTTTCGAAGCCTGGACAGGCCTCTTCTCTAACTTAGCAATGAAAGGGTTTACTTTAATTACCCTTATTTGCATTATGGTTCATACCCGCATTGGCCTTTGGCAAGTTCTTACAGACTATGTTAAGTGTTCGAAGTTGCGTGCTGTTTTAGGTTTTGTTTTAAACCTAATGGCCGTTGTTTACGTAGCTATTGGTCTAATTGTATTATGGGGTGTTTAAGTGAAATATTCTGTTCGTGAATTTGACGCCGTAGTAATTGGTGCAGGTGGTGCTGGTATGCGCGCTGCTTTAGCAATTACAGAATCTGGCAAAACGTGTGCATTAATATCTAAAGTATTTCCAACGCGCTCACACACTGTATCTGCTCAAGGTGGTATTACAGTAGCGCTTGGTAATTCACACGAAGACAACTGGGAATGGCATATGTACGATACCGTTAAGGGTTCCGATTTTATCGGCGACCAAGACGCTATTGAATACATGTGTCAAACTGGCCCAGAAGCTATTACTGAATTAGAAAACATGGGACTACCATTTTCTCGTTTTGAAAATGGCCGTGTTTACCAACGTCCTTTCGGTGGTCAATCGAAAAACTTTGGTGGTGAACAAGCCGCACGTACTGCTGCTGCTGCTGACCGTACTGGTCATGCTTTACTTCATCTTCTATATCAACAAAACGTTAAAAACAAAACAAATGTATTCTCTGAGTGGTATGCACTTGACTTAGTTAAAAACGACAATGGCGATGTAGTAGGGTGTACAGCAATTGAGATTGAAACAGGTGAAATCACTTTCTTCAAATCTAAAGCAGTTGTATTAGCCACTGGTGGTGCAGGTCGTATATTCGCATCAACAACAAATGCTCACATTAACACCGGCGACGGTGTTGGTATGGCAACACGCGCTGGTATTTCTATGCAAGACATGGAAATGTGGCAGTTCCACCCAACGGGTATTGCAGGTGCTGGTACGCTAGTAACTGAAGGTTGTCGTGGTGAAGGCGGTTATCTTTTAAATAAAGATGGCGAGCGCTTCATGGAACGTTACGCACCAAATGCAAAAGACTTAGCGTCTCGCGATGTTGTTGCGCGTTCAATGATGACTGAAATCCGTGAAGGTCGTGGTTGTGATGGTCCTTGGGGTCCTCATATCAAGCTGAAACTTGACCATTTAGGTGAGGAAACGCTTAACCTACGTCTTCCTGGCGTATGTGACCTAGCTAAAACTTTCGCTCACGTTGATCCAGCTAAAGAGCCAATTCCAGTAATTCCTACTTGTCATTATATGATGGGTGGTGTTCCTACTAACGTAAATGGACAAGCACTACAAATCGATGCTCAAGGCAACGAAAAAGTAGTTGAAGGTTTATTTGCTGTTGGTGAGATTGCATGTGTATCTGTACACGGTGCAAACCGCCTAGGTGGTAACTCATTACTAGATTTAGTTGTATTTGGCCGTGCTGCTGGTAACTTCTTAGGTAAATACCTTAAAGATGTTGAAGTATCAAAAGCGGCTTCAGAGTCAGATTTAGAAGCGTCTCTTGCACGTTACAACCGTTGGGAAAATTCAACGGCTGGCCAAGGTGAAGATCCAGTTCAAATCAAAAAAGACCTACAGCAATGTATGCAGCTTAACTTCTCGGTATTCCGTGAAGGCGATTCAATGGCTTCAGGTCTTCAAGAACTTAAAGAAATTCGTGAACGTCTGCAACATGCTCGTCTTGATGATAAATCATCAGACTTCAATACACAGCGTATCGAATGTCTTGAACTAGATAACTTAATGGAAACAGCTTACTCAACTGCAGTAGCTGCAAACTTCCGTACAGAAAGCCGTGGTGCACATTCTCGCTTTGATTACCCAGATCGTGATGACGAAAACTGGTTATGTCACTCAGTATTCAATCCTGTAACGGATGAAATGAGTAAGCGTGATGTAAACTATGCGCCTAAAACGCGTGAAGCTTTCCCACCTAAAGCACGTGTTTACTAGGAGATAGACGATGGCACAAGTACAATTTTCAGTTTATCGTTATAATCCAGATGTTGACAACGCTCCTCGTATGCAAGAATACACCTTGCAAACAGAGGAAGGTCACGACATGATGGTGTTAGATGCACTTATTCTTTTAAAAGAACAAGATCCTACACTAGCTTTTCGTCGTTCATGCCGTGAAGGTGTGTGTGGATCTGATGGTGTTAACATGAATGGTAAAAATGGTTTAGCATGTATTACTCCTTTATCTACGCTACAAAAAAATGGCAAAGGTAAAATTGTAGTACGTCCGTTACCAGGCTTACCTGTGGTTCGTGACCTTGTTATTGACATGAGTCAGTTCTACACTCAGTACGAAAAAGTTAAACCTTATTTAATTAATGATCAGCCTGCAGCAGGCGAGCGTCTTCAATCTATTGAAGAACGTGATAAATTAGATGGGCTATATGAGTGTATTTTGTGTGCATGTTGTTCGACATCGTGTCCTTCGTTCTGGTGGAATCCAGACAAGTTCATTGGTCCAGCAGGCCTTCTTCACGCTTACCGTTTCTTAGCTGATAGCCGAGATATGGCAACTGAAGAACGTTTAGCGGATTTAGACGATGCGTTCAGTGTGTTCCGTTGCCACAGTATCATGAACTGTGTTAGCGTTTGTCCTAAGGGTCTTAACCCGACTAAAGCAATTGGGCAAATCAAATCTATGTTATTAAACCGAGCGGTTTGATTACTTAGTAAACGTAAGATGGCTAATATAGATTATTAGCCATCTTGTTATGATAACTATTAATTTCTGCGCTAAAGAAAAGGGCTTATAAATGCACGAAGGTGTGATGAAGGCATGGCTAGAATCTTCACATTTAAACGGCGGCAACGTTGCTTATGTAGAAGAGCTTTATGAAGCGTATTTAGACGATGCGACTTCTGTGCCAGATGAATGGCGAGAAGTGTTCGAACAATTACCTAAAGTTGATGGTGTGGATGTTGAAGTAAAACATTCAGAAGTTCGAACGCAGTTTGCACAGCTTGCAAAAAACAAGCATAGAGAAGTAGTGGTAGCAGAGGGTAGTGGCGGTGACCTTAAACAGGTTAAAGTTCTACAACTTATTAATGCTTTCCGTTTTCGTGGACACCAAAATGCAAACCTAGATCCATTAGGTATTTGGCAACGAGAGCGTGTACGAGATTTAGAGCTAGAGTACCACGACTTATCTTCAAGTGATTTTGACCGCGAGTTTAACGTAGGATCGTTTGCCGTAGGCCGCGATACTATGCCTTTAGGTGAACTATACCAAGCACTAAAAACTACATATTGTGGTTCAATTGGCGCTGAGTATATGCACATCACATCAACAGAGGAAAAGCGTTGGTTACAACAGCGTTTAGAATCTGTCCAGTCTAGGCCAAAATTCGAAAAAGACGAAAAGCTGCGTATCCTAAAAGGATTAACTGCTGCTGACGGACTTGAAAAATATTTAGGGGCTAAGTTCCCAGGTGCTAAGCGTTTCTCACTTGAAGGTGGCGATGCGTTAGTTCCAATGTTAAAAGAGCTTATTCACCGCGCTGGTGAAAGCGGCCAACAAGAAGCTGTTATTGGTATGGCTCACCGTGGTCGTTTAAATGTTCTTGTAAATGTACTTGGTAAAAATCCATCAGAATTATTTGATGAGTTTGCTGGTAAACATAAAGAAACATTAAGTTCTGGCGATGTTAAATACCACATGGGTTATTCATCTGACTTTGCTACTAAAGGTGGCAATGTTCATATGGCGCTTGCGTTTAACCCGTCTCATCTTGAAATTGTAAATCCAGTTGTTATGGGCTCAGTACGTGCTCGTCTTGACCGCTTAGGTGACAGTTCTGGTATTAAAGCTTTACCAATTACAATTCATGGTGATTCTGCGGTTACAGGCCAAGGTGTTGTACAAGAAACGTTTAACTTATCACAAACTAACGCGTTTAGTTGTGGTGGTAGTATTCGTATTGTTGTAAATAACCAAGTTGGTTTTACTACATCAAAACAAGACGATGTACGCTCTACAGATTACTGTACTGACATTGCTAAAATGGTTCAGTCACCTATCTTCCATGTTAACTCTGATGACCCTGAAGCAGTTGCATTTGTTACTCAAATTGCACTTGATTTCAGAAACCAGTTTAAACGTGACGTAGTAATCGATTTAGTATGTTACCGTCGCCATGGTCACAATGAAGCTGATGAGCCTAACGCAACTCAGCCTGTTATGTACCAAAAAATTAAAAAGCACCCAGTTCCACGTTTAATTTACGCAGATCAACTTATAGCTGAAGGCTCTTTTTCTGAACAAGAAATAAAAGCACTTGCTGATGAGTACCGTAATGCATTAGACGAAGGCAACTGTGTTGTTTCAGAAATACAACCAGAGACATCGCATTCTTCAGATTGGGCAAAGTATGTTGGCCATGAATGGGATGTTGATTACGATGCCAGCGTACCTGTTGAAGAGCTCAAAGCACTCGGTGAGAAAATCGCTTCTTACCCAGAGCAATATAAAGCACAGTCACGCGTTAAAAAGATTTACGATGATCGTAAATTAATGGCTTCTGGTGAGAAACCTCTAGATTGGGGTATGGCAGAAACACTTGCTTATGCAACAATTGCAACTGAAGGCACTGACATTCGTTTAACTGGTCAGGATTCAGGGCGTGGTACATTCTTCCATCGTCATGCTGTTGTTCACAGTCAATCAGACGGCGCTACTTATACACCTCTACAGCACTTAAGCGAAGATCAAGGTACTTTTGAAGTATTTGACTCTGTTTTATCTGAAGAAGCTGTTGTTGCTTTTGAATACGGTTATGCAACTGCAGAGCCTACTTCATTAGTACTTTGGGAAGCACAGTTTGGTGATTTCGCCAACGGTGCACAAGTTGTATTTGACCAATTCCTAAGTTCTGGTGAGCAAAAATGGGGCCGTTTATGTGGTCTTACAATTTTGTTACCACATGGCTATGAAGGACAAGGTCCAGAGCATAGTTCAGCTCGCTTAGAGCGTTTCCTACAACTATGTGCTGATCACAACATGCAAGTATGTGTTCCATCTACTCCTGCACAAGTTTACGCTATGCTTCGTCGTCAATCAGTTCGACCACTACGTCGTCCGTTAATTGTTATGACGCCTAAGTCGTTGCTTCGTCATCCTCTTGCAACTTCATCGCTTGAAGAGCTATCGCATGGTGTTTTCCATAATATGATCGACGAAGTTGATGATATTAACCCTGAGAAAGTCGAACGCGTTGTATTTTGTAGTGGTAAAGTTTATTACGAACTATTACAAGAGCGTCGTAAGCTAGAGCAAGATAATATTGCTATTGTTCGTGTTGAGCAGTTATATCCGTTCCCACATGACGAAATGCAAACAATTATGGAGCGTTACCAACACGTAACTGATTTTGTATGGTGTCAAGAAGAACCACAAAACCAAGGTGCATGGTACTGTTCACAACATCACTTTATTGATGCAATCCCACAAGGTGCTAAATTAAAATATGCAGGACGTAAAGCGTCTGCATCACCAGCGTGTGGTTACATGTCAGTACATACTAAAGAACAACAAGCGCTCGTTGCCGACGCGCTTACTATAGAAAATAAAGGATAAGCAATGAGCACAGAAATTAAAGTTCCTGTTCTTCCTGAGTCGGTTGCAGATGCTACCGTTGCTACATGGCATGTAAGTGTTGGCGACAAAGTAACTCGCGATCAAAACTTAGTAGACATTGAAACAGATAAAGTGGTTTTAGAAGTTGTTGCACAGCATGACGGTGTAATTACAGAAATATCACAAGAAGAAGGTGCAACCGTACTTGGCGATCAAGTTATGGGTTTACTTGGTGATGCTGATGCAGCGCCAGCAAGTGAAGGTTCATCTAAAGAAGAATCAGCACCAGCTAAATCAGAAGACGCGCTAGCGGCGCAATCAGCACCAGCATCAGAAGGTAAAGAAGTGGACATTAAAGTACCTGTACTTCCAGAATCAGTTGCAGATGCAACAATTGCTACATGGCATGTACAACCAGGTGACGCAGTAACACGCGACCAAAACTTGGTAGATATTGAAACAGATAAAGTTGTTCTTGAAGTAGTAGCTCAAGAAGATGGCATCATGGGTGATATCATTCACAACGAAGGCGATACTGTACTAGGCGAGCAAGTAATTGGTTCGGTTAAAGCAGGCGGTGCACCTGCGGCTCCAGCTGCAAAAGCAGACGAAACGGCAGCAGCAGATTCTAGCGAAAGTTCAGATGTGTTAACACCATCAGTTCGTCGTTTAATTGCTGAAAAAGGCTTAGACGCTTCTAAAATTAACGGCACGGGTAAAAATGGCCGTGTAACTAAAGAAGACGTTGATACGTTCTTAAAAGCACCAGCGCCAGCGGCTAAAAAAGCAGAAGCTTCTGCTCCTGCAGCACCGATGGGCGATCGTACTCAAAAACGTGTTCCTATGACTCGTTTACGTAAAACGATTGCTACACGTCTTCTTGAAGCTAAAAATTCAACTGCAATGTTAACAACATTCAACGAAGTGAACATGGAACCAATCATGAGCCTTCGTAAGCAGTACCAAGAAGTATTTGAAAAGCGTCATGGCATTCGTTTAGGTTTCATGTCTTTCTACGTGAAAGCGGTAACTGAAGCACTTAAACGCTTCCCAGATGTTAACGCATCAATTGATGGTGACGATATTGTTTACCATAACTATTTTGATATCAGCATTGCAGTATCTACTCCACGTGGTTTAGTTACTCCAGTACTTAAAGATTGTGACAAACTATCTGTTGCTGAAATCGAAAAGGGTATTCGCGAATTAGCACTTAAAGGTCGTGATGGTAAGCTAACGCTTGCAGATATGACCGGTGGTAATTTCACTATTACTAATGGCGGCGTATTTGGTTCATTACTATCTACACCTATCATTAACTTGCCACAGTCTTCAATTTTGGGTATGCATAAAATCCAAGACCGTCCGATGGCTGTAAATGGTAAAGTAGAAATACTTCCTATGATGTATTTAGCTCTTTCTTATGACCACCGTATCATTGATGGTAAAGAATCAGTTGGTTTCTTAGTGACTATTAAAGAGTTACTTGAAGATCCAACTCGCTTATTGCTAGATGTTTAATCTAGTTGTATGAAATGTAAGCTGTGAATGAACATTCACAGCTTTTTTTTTGCGCCTTTGGTCTTACTGGGGTTTTCATGTTAAGCCTTGGGATCTATACTAGGTGCGCAATTTGGGATAGTTGTTTATTTGAAAAAATATTCAGCTCTTTTAGTATAAAAAATTGGATAAAGCATCATGAATTTGCATGAGTATCAGGCAAAACAACTTTTTGCCGAATATGGTTTACCAGTTTCTCAGGGTTTCGCTTGCGATACACCTGAAGAAGCTGCAGCAGCTGCTGAAAAAATCGGCGGTGATATGTGGGTTGTTAAAACTCAGGTTCACGCAGGTGGACGTGGTAAAGCTGGCGGTGTAAAGCTAGTAAAAACTATCGACGAAGTAAAAGCGTTTGCAGCTAACTGGTTGGGTAAAAACCTAGTTACTTACCAAACAGACGAGAAAGGTCAGCCAGTAGCTAAAATTTTAGTTGAAAGCTGTACTGACATTGCTAACGAATTGTACCTAGGTGCAGTAGTTGACCGTGCATCTCGCAAAGTAGTTTTCATGGCGTCTACTGAAGGCGGCGTTGAAATTGAAACTGTTGCAGAAGAAACACCAGAGCTTATCCACAAAGCTGAAATTGATCCACTAGTGGGTCCTCAAGCTTACCAAGCACGTGAACTAGGCTTTAAATTGGGTCTGAACCCAGTACAAATGAAGCAGTTTGTTAAGATCTTTATGGGTCTTGGTAACATGTTTACTGATTTTGATTTCGCACTACTTGAGATCAACCCGTTAGTAATTACAGACGAAGGTAACCTTCACTGTCTTGACGGAAAAATCGGTATTGATGGTAATGCACTTTACCGTCAACCTAAAATCCGTGAGTTCCACGATCCATCTCAAGAAGATGCACGTGAAGCACACGCAGCAAGCTTCGAGCTTAACTACGTTGCTCTAGATGGCAATGTTGGTTGTATGGTTAACGGTGCAGGCCTAGCAATGGGTACTATGGACATCGTAAACCTACACGGCGGCAAACCGGCTAACTTCCTAGATGTTGGCGGCGGCGCGACTAAAGAACGTGTTTCTGAAGCATTCAAAATCATCCTTTCTGACGACAATGTTAAAGCTGTTTTAGTAAACATCTTTGGCGGTATCGTACGTTGTGACATGATTGCTGAAGGTATCATTGGCGCAGTTAAAGAAGTTGGCGTAAATGTACCTGTAGTTGTACGTTTAGAAGGTACTAATGCTGAATTAGGTCGTGAAGTTCTTAAGAACTCAGGTCTAGATATCATTGCTGCTGAATCACTAACAGACGCTGCTGAGAAAGTTGTTGCTGCTGCGGAGGGCAAATAATGTCTGTATTAATCAATAAAGATACAAAAGTTATCTGTCAAGGTTTCACTGGTGGCCAAGGTACTTTCCACTCAGAGCAAGCGCTTGAGTACGGTACACAAATGGTTGGTGGTGTAAGCCCAGGTAAAGGCGGTCAAACGCACCTTGGTCTTCCTGTATTCAACACAGTTCGTGATGCTGTTCAAGAAACTGGCGCAACTGCTTCAGTTATCTACGTACCAGCTCCTTTCTGTAAAGATGCAATCTTAGAAGCTATCGATGCTGGCATCGAGCTGATTGTTTGTATCACTGAAGGTATCCCTACGCTTGATATGGTTGACGTTAAAGTTAAACTAGATCAAACAGGTACTCGTATGATCGGTCCTAACTGTCCAGGTGTTATTACTCCTGGTGAGACTAAGATTGGTATCATGCCTGGTCACATCCACAAACCTGGTAAAGTAGGTATTGTTTCTCGCTCTGGTACTTTAACGTACGAAGCGGTTAAGCAAACTACTGATGCTGGTTTTGGTCAGTCTACGTGTGTTGGTATTGGTGGTGATCCAATCCCAGGTACTAACTTTATCGACGTTCTAGAAATGTTCGAAAAAGATCCACAAACTGAAGCAATCGTAATGATTGGTGAAATTGGTGGTAC
>TARA_R110001632_G_scaffold232079_1_pt1 | contig 12030 bp, 18 predicted proteins | sample TARA_R110001632 | Tara Oceans TARA_R110001632 (sample SAMEA4398266) | marine metagenome | biome: Polar Biome; feature: [SRF] surface water layer (ENVO:00010504); material: water (ENVO:00002006), including particulate matter (ENVO:01000060) such as... | depth 5 m
ATGTTCTATGAGCCATAGCACCAAACATAGTAAATGAAAAAGGATTAGCTACAACACCTTTTGATAATTGTAATGGATTTCTAACTATATTAGATAAATCAGTAAGCACCCCACTCAGTAAACCTTGTCCTTTGTTAGCTACTAAATCTGACAATGAAGAAGCTGTAGAAGCATCTGCTACAGCTGCGCCTGTTGCTCCAACGTTTTCTGTATTGTAACCTGCTGCTTGTGCAAACAATAAATTAGACGGCATAGGTAATGAAACAATTGCATTTGTTTTAAAAATATCTTCTTCAGTTACATTATTTTCTGTTCCAATATTAGAAGTTCCTCTAAGTGTAGAAGGTTTTTTAACAGTTGATGTTAAACCAAACTTTACTTCTCTAGCTGCAATTTGCATCCAACCAGGAATTTCATTAGGCACACCTAAGCCCTTTGAAGGAAAAGTATAATAACCTGCACCATTACTATTGATATTCATCTTGCTTATAATTCCTTATAAATATATATTATAAGGTATTTATATGTATCACAAAGGAAAATTTACTGATATTAAACATCCCGAAAAATATGTTGGAGATATAACCAAGATAATTTATAGATCTCATTGGGAAAGAAATGTCATGAGATGGTTGGATGGAAATGAATCTGTTGCTGAGTGGGCTTCAGAAGAAATAGCTATACCATACGAACACCCTATATATCAGAGAAGACAAAAATATTATCCAGATTTTTATGTAAAATTTATTGACGGTACAGTAAAAGTCATTGAAGTGAAACCTGAAATACAAACAAAGAAACCTATTACTCCAAAGACAAAAAATAAAACTTCAAGATATGTTAACGAAATGATAACATATACTATTAACATGACAAAATGGGCAAAAGCAACCGAAGTGTCTCAAAGAAATAATTTTATATTTGAGATATGGACTGAAAAAACTTTGAAAGAGATGGGCATATTGAATTGGGAAACTGATAAAATAAAACTTCTAAAAGAAAGTACAAAAAGTAAAAAACCTAAATTTGTAAATATTTTTAAATCAGCTAAGATTAAAAAACCTAGACCTAAAAGAAGAAGTTAAGTTAATACATTTGAATAAGGTCCTTTACCCTTACTAGGAGTAAAGTATTTCATTTCCATCTTAGGTGTTACTTGTGTATTGTTAATATTAGTATTGTTAACTTTAACATCATTTGGATGTGGCTTTAAAGTTAGTTGTTGTTTAAGTACTTTTGTTAAATCCTGAACTGCATCAATGTGACCTTTCAATTGTACATTAGTTTCAGACAAAGCTGTTGACTGATCAGGAACTAATTGTAATTTTTCAAGTTTTAAATCGTTTTGAGCTTTTTTAAGGTTTTTGGTAAAATAATTCTGCAAAGCATTGGTAATGTCTTTTTCTTTTTTTCCAATACCTCGAAATAAATCTGTAACACTAGTCTGGTTTAAATTGTCTACAAACACTTCATCAGCTTTAGCATCCACATTTTTAGTCAAACCGCCTTTAACAATATTATTTTTTCGGTTAGCTTCTATTGTAGATTTACCGTCGTCAGATGCTAGTATAGCTCCAAGTCCTAGTGGAACAAGTAAAGGAGATCCATTTTTCAAAAAAGCCAGCCCAAGTCTAGCTCCTTTTTTAAACACATCCATTAATTTTCCATAATTGCCTGGACCTTTGAGATTTGATTTAGAATTTTGAGCTGTTTTCGAAAGATTGTTCTTTGTCTTTTGACTAGTTGAAGGTGATGGTTTATTTAAAGGGTTGTTTTTTCCTTTTCCCAAAGGAGGTATAGGCACTTTTGTTTTGAACATCATGCTAAATAATTTTGCAACCCCAGCAAAAAATAATTTAACAGCTGGAACTAACAAAAGGATTCCTGCTATTATTTTAGTTAAAGTAGGATACTCTTCAAAAATAGCTTTTGTAGTTGCCCAAAAACCCTCAGCATTTTTTATTTTATTTAGTGAAATAGCTTGCTCTTTGAAATATTCTCCAACACTTTTAAAAAATTCCGTAATGTTGAGAGCCATTTGTTTTCTTTCGACATCACTTGCTCCAGTAAAAAAACCTATCAAATTAGCTAACCCTGAAGCTAACACTTCCCCAAAAGAAGGATTGTCCCCAAACCACTTAGTTGCTTTTTCTATACCTTCAAGAAATTTTAAAAAAGCTATCAACCCTAATCCAGTTAAGATTCCTTTAATTCCTTTTTCTGCAATACTTTTTACAAATTTTAAAGGAGCTAAAACTATACTTTTTATACCTTTTGATATACTTGACAAGAAACCTAGGGACCTTTTATAGAAACCAGCTTTAATTTTCTCCATTCTACTTTGATCGCCTTTAGTTTTACCTTCTGACTCAGCAGCATATACAGGATCAGTTTTTTTACGTTCTTGATGTTTAAATTCCTTTTCACCAAACTGAGCTTTGTATTCTAACATTCTTTCGTTTAGCTTTTCATTTAACACTTTAAGCGCTTCAGTATTATTTTGTAGAGTTTCTTTTTCTTGCGCAGTGAATCTTTGTCGTTGTTGACCTCTAGTAGTTGTACGAAGTTTATTATTTTCTTCTTCTAAATTCTGAATAGATTTATTTGCAGAATCTCTTCTTCTGACTAAAGCATCATGTGTTTTCTCAGAGCTACTTTTAAAAATGTTAATTATATTAACAATCTTATGTCCTAATTCTTTGATGTCTTCTGATGTAGCTTCGGCCATTAGTTACTCGTGTTTCTATTTTGCTGTTCAATTCTTCGATTTTCTTCTTGTATGTGGGTTGCCAAAAAATTATAATATATATCCCTTTCCCACGGTAGCATTTCCATTATTTCTGTGTATGACCAATTGTGGTGCTGCATACAGGCAAAAACATTTTTCATAAACACTACCAACCCTGTGTGAGAAAGGTTAACTAAAAAAAATTGTGCATTCCTTCCAAATTCTTTTTATTTATTTCAGAGCATTTGATACACTCGTATTCTATATCTATAGATGTCTTAGGCATAGTATCAAAAAAAGCACTTAACATTTTAAACTGATCTGACGTCAATTGTTCAACTAAATTTTTTGCATCAGTGATATCAGCTGAGCTCACTTCAATAATTTCATCATCTAACTGTACATTCTTTATAGAATTGCAAATAATCTCAACAATATTATCTACAGAATTTTTATTCTCATCATACATGCTTAGTACTTCCAACTGAGGATCTTTCATTACAAAAACTAAATTATCATCTAATTTAATACTGTTAGTATGACCTTCAGTTTTAGATATTTTTACTTTATCTAATTCAATCCCTATGTCATTTTCAGCTTCACACTTTTCACAGTTGAATTTGACAGTAGCTATCTCTCCTACAGATTTAGATCTTATTTTAGTAAAAAGATATTCTATATCATAATAAGCTATTGTGTTTGTATCTAACCCAGTACAATTAGTTATAATTTTTCTCATAGAATCAGCAATTTGTTTGTTATCGCTAGATTCGCTTGCTATAAGAAGTAATTTTTCTTCTGCAACTGTAAAAGGTCTGTATTTAACGCTCTCCCCTGTTGATGGTACAATATCCTCATACTCTGGGGTCTTCAATCTTATATTTTTTAAACTCATAATATCCTCATAATTTATTTTTTATCTTTCAACTCTTCGATCTTTTTCTTATTCTCTCTTATTTGTTGTTCGTTTTCTTTTATCATATTATTTTGTGAGGCATCAATCATCCTTTGAATTCTCATACCTTTTTCAGCTTCAGTGTCTAAATGAAGATTTTTGTTTATAATTTTTTCTATTTTAGAGCCAGCTAATCTATCATTTGAAATATATCTCCACGTATAACCTTTATCTGTATAAACACCAAATACCGTTTGGGACATTCCTATCTTAACTATTATTGCATCTCTACCATCTAGTATAATATGATCGCCTTCGTTAAAAGATTGGTTAGATTTAAATGCCCAACCTTTTGCAGCATTAGTTGCAAAGTCTTTTAACCAAATAGCAATAATCACAGATAGTATTACACCCATCCATGGAAGTATCATTGCTGTCAAGTCAACACTCAATTGATTTAATTCACCCATGTCATATTCCTATTCCATTTGCAATCTTTTTAGCAAAGTTGCCAACTACGTCTCCAAGTCCTCCTTTAGTCTCAGTATCAGTTCTTCTATAATTTCTATAATTAAAACTTACTGATAACCTCTGAATCTCAGAATTAGCATATTCATAATTTAGATTGCCTATTGTAGCTACATATGCTTCGTCAAAAACATATTCAGCCATTTTTCTTGTCAACCCATAGTCCCATTGCTGTACTTGTACAGTTGATGTATATTCGTCATAATAACCAACGTTTTTCGAAGCTGGATCAAAAACCATATTTTGCCATTCTTCAAAGAATCTTCTTTCTCTTAAATCTTCTGAACAATAATATTGTAAAGATAATTGTTGATGTTGATGTCTAAAACCTACTTGTCTAGATTCACCGTATAAGTATAGTTCTGTAGATTCAACATCTCTTGATGGAATTTCTGCACCTGTACAATATAGTGTTAGCTGTCTACCTCTTCCTATAATATTTTGAAAAACAAAACCTGTTATAGGTCTTCCCAGTTTACTAACTCCACTAACAAAATTTTTATTTGCCAATGCATTTCTCAATGGTTGAGCTGCATCAATGTTAATACCTTGAGATCCAGTAAAAAAACCTGGTATGTTAATAAAAGAACTTCCAGGTTGTGTGAATGGAGTACCTGGCATATTTTTAAACAATGTACCAATCAAACCAGAACCCATTGCAGTTTTTGAATTTGGTAGAAATACATTCACAACAAATTTGTTCGCTCTTGCAAATCCTGTATCTGCATATGCTGAAGTTTTGAATTCTTGTAATGACATTATCTTCTTGCTTTCCTCCAGATGCGACTTCTGCTTTCCTTCACAAAAGCATCAAATGGTAATTGTATAATAATTTCCCAGTCTTCTCTGTTTACTACCTTTAGTCTACTATTTAATTGATTTCTTAGATATCTTTTTAAACAATGTTTGGTTAATTTATTTGTTTCCAATGCTTTTGCTATATTAAACAAAGAAACTCTTTTATTCCAACCAATTTCCATTAACAAATCAGCTCTAGCAGTAGGAGGTAAGTAATGTAAATTTGCTCCATACCATCCATCTTTTGTATAATCTAAAAGTATTATACAAGGATTAGTATCATAGAATGGTAACTTATCTTTATGTTTAGGATCATACGTATACACTAACATGGATCCTGGTTTTGGAGTCGAAGTAGTTTTATAATTTTTTAAAAGTGTATCGTGATCCACTCTTCTTCTAACTAATTTTTCTCTAAAAAATTGAATAGATTCTTTTGTCCCTAATGTTTTCTGAGCTTGCAACGCAAGTTCTCTATATTTTTTAGCTATAGTTCTTTTATTAATATCAGCGTTTTCATTTTTCTCGCTAATATTGTTCTTTATTTCTCTTTGATTTTTCAGTCTTTTATTAATTTCCATTAAATGAATTACAACTTTCTGATAAATAATTTGTATTGTAAGATATTTATTACAAAAAATCGTTATAATAATAAGGAGTAACAATGGAAGAGCAGATACACTACATGTATAGTAAAAAAGCACTAAGAGCAGCAAGAACATCGTGGAATGCATTATCTAACTTAATGGACGCTAAACCTGTCGTATTCAAGGAAGATAAATCTTTTAAAATATTTTTTGATGAACTAGCTAAAAAAATAATTACAAACAAAGAAACATCATAATGCCAACATACACTTTTAAAAATACAAAAACGAACGAAGAGTTCAATGAATACTTTTCTTCGTACGATGCCTCTATAGAATATCTAGAACAGAATCCTGATATCAAAAAACTACTTACGACTGCTTCTTTTATAGGAGGTAGAACTATTGAGGGTGGAAAACTACCAAGTGGTTTCAGAGATCAATTAAAATTAATAAAACAAAAACATCCAAGAGGAAAAGGTGTAGATCACCTTATATAATATTATGAAAATTGCGGATAAAGATAATAAATTCCTTTCTGAATTTTTAGAAGGATTAAAAGAAAAAATTGACTTAGTACACAATTCAACTGATATGGTAGATTTTGATTTACCATCTCCAAAAGAAATATACAATTATCTAGATAGTTATGTAGTAGGTCAAGAAAAGGCTAAGAAAGTTTTAGCGACTGCTGCTTTTAATCATTATAAAAGATTAATGATATATAGAGATTCAAATTTTGCTGTTAGATTAGATAAAACTAATGTCATGATGTTAGGTCCTACAGGCACAGGTAAAACTTATCTTGTAAAGAAATTAGCTGAATTTTTAAAAGTTCCAGTACATATAGCTGATGCTAATTCTTTAACAGCAGCTGGATATGTAGGTAAAGACGTTGAGACAATGATAGATGGTCTTATTGCAGCAGCTGGCCAGTCTTTTGAAGCTGCAGGAACAGGAATTATTTTTATTGATGAATTTGATAAAATTGCAAAAAGATATAATGGCAACAAACAAAGAGATGTAGGTGGTGAAGGTGTACAACAAGCACTGCTAAAATTAATGGAAGGTACAACTGTAGATATAGAAAAACAAACCGGCTTAACAAGAATGAAATTTCAAGTAGATACTACAAATATTCTGTTTATTGTTGGGGGAGCGTTTGTTGGTTTAGAAGAAAACATTGCAAAGAGATTAAAAGTAGGACCGACTACTAATATTGGTGTCAATGCTAATATTAAAGACTACGATCCAGATGTAGCTTTACTTCAAAAGTGTACACCTCAAGACATTGAAGATTATGGTTTCATACCCGAACTAATTGGTAGAATACCATTAATAGCAGCTTTAAAACAATTGACTGTTGACGATTTAATTTATATTTTGACTAAAGTAAAAAATAATCCTACTGAACAATATATTAAGTTATTCGAAGAATCAAAACTTGAGTTAAAATTCAACGAAGATTCATTACAAGCTATAGCTAATTTAGCTCTACAACAAAAAACTGGAGCTAGAGGATTAAAAACTATTTTAGAAAATGTACTATTGGATAGTATGTTTGAATTGAAAGGTATTACGGTAACAAGTGACGATGTTAAAAAAATTCAATCATCTCTGGAAAGAGATTCCCAAGATTAAGCAAGTAAACAGTGAGGATAAGGGTAGAGTATATGAAATTAATTCAAAGATATCATATCCTTCAATTACAACTGTCCTATCTAAAACTTCTGATAAAAGTTCGCTTGTTAAATGGCGCAAGAGAGTTGGTGAAGAACAAGCCAGGAAAGTTACTAAGGCTGCTACAACTCGTGGTACTTCAATGCATAAGCTCTGTGAGGACTATCTACTCAATGAGCCTCTGGATGATCTTGGGTCTACTAGTGGTGAGTTTCTATTTAGGGGGATACGTCCTAAATTAGATTTAATAGACAACGTTAGATGTTTAGAAACACAGTTACATTCTAATATATTAAAAGTAGCTGGTACAGTTGATTGTATTGCTGAGTATGAAGGTAAATTATCAGTTATAGATTTTAAAACATCTATAAGACCTAAAAAAGAAATATGGATACGTGATTATTTCTTACAAGGTTGTTTTTATTTCATGGCATATAGAGAATTAGTTGGAGAGATGCCTTTTCAAGTATGCATTTTGATTTCTGTACAAGATGGTACAACTCAAACATTTACACTTAATAAAAAAGATATTATAAAATATACAAATGAACTAAAAGAAAGGATTGATAAGTACAATGGACTTACCTCTAATTAAACCAAGCGATATTGAAGCAACAGCTAGAGATATAACAAATTATTGGAATACATCTAAAGCTACTCCAGAAGATAAAATAAAAATACTTAAAATGGTTAAAGACTATTACAAAGATAGGAACTTGACAACAATAGATTCGTGGTTTACACAATTATGTGACATAACGATTAATAAAAATAGTAATACGGAGGGTACAGGTTTTGAAGAAGATAGTTGATTCAGATTTTGGCATTAATAACAAATCTTTTCCGTTGTTAATAGAAGAAACAGTAAAACACAAAAGATTAAATTACATCGATGCCACAATTGACGTATGTAAGACATATGATATTGATCCAAGGGATTGTAAAAGATTAATTAACAAAAATATAAAAGAAAAAATAGAGAGAGATGCTTTGATAGTTAATGCGTTAAAATACAAGAAGAAAACGGTTGTCTGATACAGGTTATTACACATATATTAATTATTTAGCATTACAAAGACACTTCACGTCTGATTATGATTATTTTAAATATCAAGGTAAAGTTAATGCTAGTAAGACTGCTTACAATAACAGAACAGATCATTATTCATTTGAAAAGTTATCTAAAATTTTACCTCAAAAAGAATTAGAAAACTTTTTTGTTTCACATTTTATATCTAAACCTAATTGTTGGATAAAAGACATGTCAAAAGATAACTATGAAAAATACAAATCTCATTTAAAAAAATTTCCTCAGAAGTTTAAACAAGATGTAGAGATGATGTCTGTTGAATATACACCATTTAAATTAATTGAAGTAAAGAGTGATACAAGTATACCTTTAATACACGAATTAGTAATTAAAAAAATAATAAACATTGAAACATTAATATTAATGGACAACTTCTTTCCATTTGTTGATAATCATTTTAAATCAATATCAATACCAATAATGTGGCCAGATCATATAAAAAAAGTTAAAAATTATTTACCTTTTGTGAAAAAAATTCTGAATATTCCATATTACAATGATATAGCTTTGGGAATATTCAAAGCAAATAACAGTGAAACTAGAAACTAGAAAAAGGAAAATATATGTCTTTTGAAGATTATATGCAGAATCGTAAGTCTGCTTTTGAAAAACTTACAACCAATTTAAAAACTGAATTACAAGGTAATCAGGATAATAGAACTGATGATCGTATCTGGAAACCTAAGATGGGTAAAGACGGTACAGGTTATGCGGTTATAAGATTATTACCTGGGGCTAATCCTGATAAAACTCCATGGGTTAGAATGTATGATCATGGTTTTCAAGGACCTACCGGTAAGTGGTATATAGAGAACTCTTTGACTACTATAAGTCAGAAAGATCCTGTTAGCGAATATAACGCTACTCTTTGGAATTCAGGTATTGAAGCAAATAAAGATGTTGCTAGGAAGCAGAAGAGAAGAACTTCATATTTTGCTAATGCTCTTGTATTGAAAGATCCAGAGCATCCAGAAAACGAAGGTCAAGTAAAGATGTTTAGATTTGGTCAAAAAATATTTGACAAGATCATGAGTGTAATGCAACCTGAATTTGCTGACGATACTCCTGTCAATCCTTTTGATATGATTGAAGGGGCTAATTTCAGAATAAAAATAAAGATTGTGTCTGGATATTGGAACTATGATTCATCAGAGTTTGAAAAACCCTCAATTCTTTCTGAAGATAATAGTAAGATGAAGTCTGTATTTGAAGCTCAGCATGATGTACATGAATTGGTTGATAGTTCTAACTTTAAGACTTATGAAGAGTTATCTGTAAGATTAAACGAAGTTACAGAAAAAACTTCTCCTGTAATTAACAATCAAACTGAATTGCAACCTGCAGAAGAAAAAACTGAATGGAATAATGTCTTTCAAAAAGACGAAGTTCCAACAGCAGCTCCTGTAACTTCAAAGTCTACTGACGATGATGAAGATCTTGAAGATTACTTTAAGAGTCTAGCTAAAGACTAACTAAATTAAACCTGCTCTTACCAAGGAGCAGGTTTACCTGCCATCTGTACACCATAATAAAATATAAAAGTCACTGCACAAAAGAAAATTGCAGAAAGTATAATGATACCAATTGCATTTAATACTTGTCTTTGTTTTTCTTGTTGAGCATATATTTGTGCTTTTCTATCTTTTCTTATTTGAGCTTGTAGTGCAACTATTTCATTCCAACTTTCCGGACCATGAACCATGTTAACGTATTGACGTAATTCTAGTTCCATTGCTTCTGCTTTTTTCTTAGCAGCAAATATATTCATGGCTTCTTCTTCTATGGATGATCCTGAAAAAATCTTTTTGAATAACGGAGGGTTCCTATTCATCTTTTCTGCTTGATCAATGTCCGAGACTGCTCCCATCCATCTACCCATGTCACCATACATTCCTTCTATGTCTCTTCCTACTTCAAAACCTTTTTTAATAATATTAAAAGCTGATGTTGCAGCTGCGATCGCGGTAATTGGATCTATCATTACTTCCCCTATTTTTTTATTTTATTCAAACTTTCTATTACACTATCAATGTTGGGCTCTATTTGACCCGGATTATATACACATTTGAATTGTTTAGGACAATTGTTGTCGTACATTAACTCAAACGTCTGATTACCGCCTCTGTATACACATGCCTGTTGACCTGTTACTTTTGATTGTACTGTTTTGCTCAATCTGCATGTAGTGTATTTTTTTACTTCTTTATCACCTCTTATTATTTTCTGTTTGTTTGTATAGCCTTTTTTAGTACCATATATTTTTTTAGAATCATTGGGTGGATGATATATTTTACCACCACCCTGTGCTTGATTAGAACTTGCACATATTAACAACATAATGTAAATTAAAAATATTATTCCTACTGTTTTTAAACTATTGTTCATCTGTTTTGAATTTTTTCAATCTACATTCTTCTCTTTGATCTAATTGTTTTTTAAAAGCATTCAGAACATTCTTATCATTGTTGGAGAATTTGATAAACATAAGTATAGCTTTGTATCCATCCCCTCTGAAGACTAATTGATTACCTCTATACAAGTAACCTGTTCCTCCGGTATGACTTAAACTATAATTTTTATGTTGATAGATCATGTCCCCTTAACCTAACAAGTTATATTATTTATGCTGATCCGGATTTTCCTCCGGATTTCTTTTTTCTGAATTTATTATAAACTGTCTTTTGATCATCTGGTAAATCATTAAAATTTGATTTTAATATTCCAGCTATTTGTGGTTCTGTATATTCTTTACCAGCTATTATAATAGTTTTATTTCTTTTTTCATCAACTTTGACTTGAACTTCTTTTGGAACTTCAAATAAAACTTTTTTCTTAGTATTAGCATTAGCATTTACAAATTCTTTTTTAGGATTTGAAATAGACAAGTGTGACCAAGCAATTAATAAACAAACTGCAAGGGGATCGAACACAATTACAATTAATATTATAACCCACTTAACAGATTCTTCAAGCATTGACCTATTTGCTTTTTCACCATAAACAAATTCAGCAATATACTTTATTGGACCTACTTCAGCTTCTAATTGTATTTGTTCTTTTTCTAAAGATAGCTTATCAATCTGTAATTTATCAATTGTATTCTCTGCACTATTAATAACTGTAGATAGTTGATTTCTTTCAAGCTTTTGTTTTTCTCTTTGAGCAATTGCCCCCGTATCTCCTCTTATTCTATCAAAATCAATTAAAACCTGTACAGCTTTATCGAGTTGATATAAAACAGTTTCAGCATCTTTTATTACTCTATTTTGTCTTTTTATTTGACTGTCAATTCTTTCAATCTTTATAGTATTATCACCTGAAACCACTGTTTGTTCGATGTGAGCCTTCGATAGAAAGCCGAAGATACCCATAGATGTAATGAACATCAAAAGAAATATTGCAAATATAAAATAACCTTTTAATAGTAATGGAACAGTGTTCCATTTTTGATGTAAGTAAGCCACGCTAACTAATTTACCAATTTCTAATGATGTACCCATTACTATAACTGGAATAACGCTGGCAGCAAATATAGCTGCTAGTCCAACTATACTATAATAAGCAGCAATGAATGATATACCTAGTGCTGTAAATAAAATTAAATGTTTCATAAAATTATTTATAAGAGTTACTATAACTATTATATGATATCTAAACAAGTTGAAATAGTTTGCGAATTACAAAGTAGAGTTCGCAATTATACTCGTAAACAACATTATTTTTGG
>TARA_R110001632_G_scaffold147396_1_pt1 | contig 12017 bp, 33 predicted proteins | sample TARA_R110001632 | Tara Oceans TARA_R110001632 (sample SAMEA4398266) | marine metagenome | biome: Polar Biome; feature: [SRF] surface water layer (ENVO:00010504); material: water (ENVO:00002006), including particulate matter (ENVO:01000060) such as... | depth 5 m
TTTGCACTTCATTGATGAAGCTTGATCCTATTTATAATTGGTGGAAAAATAAATTTGATGCTCCGGTTGAAATGCGTATTGGTTTTCGTGCTAATGAAAGGCGCAGAGCTAATAACATGAATGAAAGGCGAAATAAAGATGGATTGGTTTGTTATAAAGACATTATTGGTCGAAGTAAAACCGGTAATCGAAACAGGTGGGGAGATATTCCCTGGCAAGACCCTAAATTTCCTCTAATAGATGATTTAATATTTAAGGATAATGTTGTTTCGTATTGGAAAGAAAAACCCGTTCGATTTGCTTACATGAACAATTGCATTGGTTGTTTTCATCGTAATCCAGTATTGTTAAAGCATATGTCAAATAGACATCCTAATAAATATCAATGGTTTGTCGATGCAGAAAAAGATGCTGGATATGGTGCATTAACATTTAAAAACGGTTACACCTATGAGCGTATAAGAGAGAATTTAACACAATTAGATTTATTTGATGAAGATTTCAATGAATGTGATAGTGGTTATTGTGGATTATAAAAAAATATTAAAATGACGGAAAAAGAAATTACCCAGGAACGTAAAAAATTAGTTGAATTGATTGAAAAATATGAAAGTGTTTTCAGTAGTTATATGAAAACGCTGGAAAATTTGCCAGATCAAAAGGAAGTAGATAGTATTTTAGGTACATCTGAAACTCTTTTAATGCTTAGAAAGCAAATGAAAACACAGCTTGAAGTATTTGATTTTGTTTTAGGTGTCAATAATGATTATGAAATGAATTTTAAACTTTTAAACATAACATAATGAGTAAATGTGCTGAATGCAATGATGTTTTTCCAGTAGACGATCTTAATGAGGATATGATTTGCGAAGAATGTATAGAACCAGTTTGTAGTAATTGCGGTGAAATTGTAAATGAAGACGCTGGAAGGTATTGCAGTAAACAATGTTACCAGGAAGAGATGTATGATCTCTGTGAAGACGATTATAAACGATAAAATAATAAAGTATGTTTAAATTCTGTAAAAAGTGTGTTCAAATGACACAGCATGAAAATGACAAATGTAAATTTTGCAAACAATGAGACGAATAAGACGTAAATACATAAATATTTTAATTGAATATGATGTTTTTGAAGATATAAATGAAATATATCTTGATGAGAACTCCATGAGGGAAAAATTTGAAAAACAAATAGACAACCTGGAAAATGAATTAACTAATTTAAACAATGAAAATACTTAATTTATACGCTGGAATTGGCGGAAATAGAAAAGAATGGAAAGATGCAGAAGTAACTGCTATTGAGTACAACAAAGAGATAGCAGATGTGTACAAGCAATTGCACCCAAACGATAATGTAATTGTAGATGATGCACATGAGTACCTTTCTAAAAATTGGCGAGAGTTTGATTTTATATGGTCAAGCCCACCTTGTCAAAGCCATAGTAAAGTAAGAATGATGGCAAGTAAAGGTGGGAGTTATGATGCTATAATGCCTGATATGAAATTGTGGGCTGAGATAATCTTTTTGCAGAACTTTACAAAGAACACCGATATAAAGTTTGTTATTGAGAATGTTAAACCATATTACGAACCATTTGTAAAACCAACTTCTAAACTTGGTAGGCACTTATTTTGGTCAAACTTTGATATACCTGAAATTGAAATAAAAGACGGACTAACACATAATGAAAGAGGCTCTTCTGAAAAAGGTTATTTTGATTTAAGACCATATAAAATGAACCACCGTAAAGACCAAATAATTCGCAATTGCGTTGACCCCAATGTTGGAAAGTATGTTTTTGAGTGTGCGGTGGGAAATTACAAGAATACAAAAAGCGAACAATCATGAAAGATTTATTTGAAATGAGCAAAGGTAATCCTGGCGCTTTAGTTTGTCTTATGGATATGTACAAATTCACGAAACAAGATGATTTGTTAGATGCAATAAAAATTATAGTAACCTTGAACGATTACAACATTGTTGGTTCAGACATTTATGTGATGTTTAACGATTTAAGCAATAAAAATTATAAAACCATGCGGTTGCTGTGCGAAAAGGTTCCTAAAAACGATTTAATTGATGCCTGTTCACGACAAGATTATTCCGGAATAGAAATAGTAAAACCTTATTTATTATGAATGAAAATGAAATATCAAAAATGAATGATCTGGCAAAAAAAATCGATGCTGTTTTGCCTGACGAAATTACTGTGACCGATTTAGCTATTGCTATGTCTCAATTATTACGAGAAAAATATAGTTTGCATAATTTGGAAACTTTCGAAGATACTTTAGCCGATGAATTACGAACTGAAATAATCAAACGAGATGAATGATGATGTTATTTGGAAAGATTTAGAAGGAATATTTGGTAAAGCTTACGAAGTATCAAATTTCGGTCAAATTAAATCAAAAGAAAGATTGATTTTGAATAAAAACAGATACAAAGAATATTATGTCAAATCAAAATCAAAAATCAAAACGTTAAGAACTAATGGTGTAGAAAATCATTTGTTCGCTGATTTGTATTTTAAAGATGAATCTGGAAACATACATCGCAAGTCCGCTTACGTTCATAAAGAAGTTGCTGTAGCTTTTATAATGCGGCCCGAACCATTGATTAGATATAATTCTGCATCTCAAAAAGTGTCTTTAGATTATAGATACGTTGAACACATAGATGGTAATTTTGAAAATAATATTCCAAGTAATTTAAAATGGATGAATTTTCTAGACTTATATAAAAAACAAGTTAAAAACGGTAGAGTAGAAACGCTTGATTTATATAAGCATTCTTCTCTTTGGAAAAAAAGTAATAACAATAAAACAAAATAGTATGCAACACAAATTCAATTATGAATGGCAATTAAAAAATGCCAATTTTACAAAAGACAAAGGCAAAGTATTTTCTTGTTTTTCATGCGGTGGTGGTTCAACAATGGGTTATAAATTAGCCGGTTTTGATGTAATTGGGTGTAATGAAATTGATCCTAAAATGATGGACGCTTATACAAGCAATCATAATCCTAAACATTCTTATTTAGAAGGTATACAAACATTTAAATTGCGTGAAGATTTACCTGAAGAATTATATAACCTGGACATATTAGACGGTTCACCGCCTTGTAGTTCATTTTCCATGGCTGGAAATCGTGAAAAAGATTGGGGAAAAGAAAAAAAGTTTCGTGAAGGTCAAGCAGACCAGGTTCTTGATAATTTGTTTTTTGATTTCATTGATCTGGCAAAAAAATTGCAACCAAAAGTAGTTGTTTCTGAAAATGTAAAAGGAATGCTTTTAGGTAATGCAAAACAATATGTTCGCCGAATTTACACTGCGTTTCAAGAAGCTGGTTATCAATTACGAGTTAGTCCTTATTTATTGAATTCCGCTGATTTAGGTGTGCCTCAAAGACGAGAACGAGTGTTTTTTATTGCGCTTCGTAATGATTTATCTGAGCAATTCATGGAGCAAGTTGATATGTTTCAAGTAGCGCCTAAACTTGATTTAAACTTTTGTGAGCCAAGAATACCATATAAAAATGTTGAATGCGGTTTTGTTCCTGAAACCGATCCTGAATTTTTGAAAGTTTTACCATGTGATATGAAATATTATCATGAATGCAAACCTGGAAGCTCAATTGCAACAGTTCATCCGAAAGGACATCGTTTTAATTCAATCAAATTGTCGCCTGACACCGCCTGTAACACCATTGCGGCCGGAAGTGATATATTTCATTATGAACAACCCAGAAGATTAACCAAAACCGAATTGTGTAAAATTGGTTCTTATCCTTCAGATTATGATTTTAGAAAAAATCAACCACAGTATTTGATAGGCATGAGTGTTCCGCCCGTGATGATAGCTCAAATTGCTTCAAGAATATATGAACAATGGTTTGAAAATTTTGAAAAATAAATTAAATATTGTATATTTGTACAATAACAATTAAAATAAGTAGTATGCAAAACTCAAAAAACACCCAAAACAAAAAAGACGTTAAATGCTGTCTTTGTGATGAAAAAATATTCATCGATCCTTTAAGCCTTTATGTTTATGGTAACAATCCGTCACCATTAGGAAAAAATCCAGAAGATTTATGCTGTGACATATGCAACGCATTACAAGTCATTCCAGCCCGTCTTAATATGTTGTTTACTTCAAAATCGAAATGATATGGCTTTAAACATGAATACATTTACAAACAAAGACGTTATATATTTTTGCAAAAACAATTCAAAAATACGAAGCGCCATGGCGTATTGTGATACGTTTGATGAAATTAAATCAGTCATTGATAATTTAATGATATTGACTGAACCGCAATATGCAGCTGTTGAAGCATATTGGAATAGGAACCTAGAAAAATCAAAATAGTTATGTTAAAAATAATAGAACAAAAATTAGATACACCAATTGAAAATCAATATGTATGCACTGTCGTTGATATTAACGATGATACTCAGCATGAATACGATGTTATATTACATATGGAAGAAATTGAGCTTATAAAGGCTTTAAACACATTGCAAAGTGCTGCAAATTTATATCCACCTATCATGAATGACATTTGGATTAAAATTCAAGCTTATGTAAAATTTCAAAAAAACAAATAAATATGAGTTTGCCTAAATGTATAGTTTTAAAAAAAAATGGATCAATTGTGACATCTTATTTTAATTTTTCAAGATCAGTTGATTTGACTGACATAAAATCTTTATTAAAATGTAATGATATGTCTACTGTGCCTGTTTCAAAAACAGAAACTATGTATGTACCCAAGCACGAAGTTTATTTTCGTGAAGAATTGAATAAAAGTGCAATGAATTTTTTGAAACGAAATAATATACCTGGAGTATTGATCTTTGGGGATGCAATTGTTATGAGTGACAAATTTTTGAAATTAAATGATTAAATTTAATCAAAGGAAAGATGTGGATTTTTACAAAACAACTAAAGAGTGTTTAGAAATAAATTTATTACCAAAAATGGAAAATGTTTTGGTAGCGCATCATCGTCAAATAGAATTTTCAAGAATTGGATTAGAGCATATTTATAAAGAGGTCGATATAGTTGCTAAACAACAAAATTTACAAATACAATTTATAGAAGAAGAGTCTGATGGTTTTCACAAGTTGTCTGTAAATTACGATGTTTTAGACATGATGTACGCTATGACCATATTAGAACGAAGTATAATTGAAAATTAAATAATTATGAAAAACTTAAAAGTACCCAACGAAACTTACGCTTTTCACATTACTTTCTGGCATGATTTCAGAAATGAACTTATTGGTGTGACATATAAAGTTAAAACGATTCAAGAAGCTTTAAATGTTTATATAAGTGATTCTACAACCCCAAATACAGATCGCATAAAATACATTTTAGCTATCGATGATCCGTCTTTCAAACCATAGAATATGTATCAAATAATTCATAAAGAGGAGAAAACAATTTTTGGCGAATTTACCTGGTTGGAAGATGCCGAGAAATTTTTTAGAATTTTTAGAGCTTCAAACAAAAGAATACCCTCTCAACTAATTAAAATTTTACCATCTAGTTTAAAAGTACCAGATTTTAAAAATCACAAAGTATTGATTAGTTATGTACCAGAATAAATTATCTTTACATTATGTAATTCTACAACGGTAGGTTCATAATGAAACAAGCCTCATTAACAAAGCCATTGCATACGGCTAGTTAATGGGGTTTTTTTATTTTATTCTTTTCCAGATCAATCCGTTTAATATCGAAAAACCAGCGACTAAAGCAGCAATTTTTATTAGCGATTTTGTCGGTGGTAAAAAACCTTTTGTAGCCGTTTTCTTTTCTTCATCTTTTTTACCAATATTGTAATGTATTATGGCTTCGGCCATAAACAAAGTAAACGTGGTTAAAACTATTTTCGTTTGAGTTTTCATAATTCGTTTATAATTTTCATTACTTAGCATTTTTTATAACGGTAAAATTTTTCCCTGTTTTTTTAACCGTACCATTTTCGTTCAATTGAAGTGTTTTCTTTTTTACAGTGTGGCCAACATTTCCACCTATAAGATCAATTGAATCTGGAGTTTGACTAACAACAATATCACAATGACTTTTATAGCCAGATGTGCGGTCATAAAGATCAATTGTGCTTTCTCTTGAATAACAAACTAAGTCACCTACTTTTGGAGTTGCTTCTTTATCGTTTAATTTATATGCTTTAAAAGGATTAGAATTATTTTCCTTTTTATTTTTTACAGCCTGCCTGATATATGTAGAATGAGATGCATCGTACTTAAAGTCATCTCCAGCACCTGCTTTTTTCATTACATATGAAATGAACGCTGCAGACCATGGTTCCTTTTGAGGAGGCGACCATCTGCTTTCAGACCAACCAACTGTATCCCAATAATCTTTTAATCTTTGATACATAGATGGGTCTCTTTCTCGAATGGTTCCATTACCCCAATGTTCGTGTTCTTGATTTGTGACATCAATCAATTTTTTTTTAAATGCGGTTTTACCAGACTTTGTAAAAAATTTATTTATCAAAACAATACTTACAGTAAACATTGCTGCGGCAATTACAGAATATTGTAATATAAGTTTGGTTTTTTTATTCATCGTCTATTGCTTCAGTTGGTTCTTCTGAACTGTGTTGTGTAATTATTTCACCTTGTGGGTTTAATACAAATGTGAATCTCGCAAAAACAAAATCTCTTTCTGTGGGATTTTCAGGATCGATAAAATGAAATACATAATAACCATTAGTTACGCTAAATCCGTTACCAATCATAATAGTTTGACTATCTGTTATTCTACATTTGAAATCTTCTTTATCCAAAAAATCAACAAAATATCCTTCAATCAATTTTCTACCCTTAAGTATCTTATCAAATGTTGGCACCAAAACAGCGTCTTTAGCATATAGCCCGGACATTTGTTTAGCGTTTTTAGTTCCTATACTTTGTTGCCAGATCAAAACAGGCTGCGGCACTTTAATTGTTTTTACTTTCATTTTAATGTGATTATGGTTAATAATGTTGTTATGAATGTTCCGAATCCAGCAATCAACCATTTTTGTCGTTTTTGGATTTTTATTTCATGTTTTAAAGTTAATTTTTCAGATTCAGAAATGATTAACAAGTCATTTTTATTTTCAATTATGGTTTTGTAATTTAAACTTACAAATTGTCCTTTTTCTATTTGAACCGTTTGATTCAAAATAATTGAATCCATGAATAAAATTTGTTTCGAACAAATATCATTTAACAAAACACTTTCTTTTCTTTTTTCATTCCATTTAGCCATTTGTTTACTTTGTTTAATAGTAAACGCTACGCAGCTATCTTTTTCTATAAGTAGTGTTCTTGGAAAAACCTGAGATAATGCGTTAAATCGCATTAAAACAGCAAATACAATCAATATGAATACAATTTTATTCATAATTAAATTCATTTTTCCAGTATTTCAATAAAGTGGTGTCGCTATAATTATCTATTTGCTTATAAATCGTTTTGTATACGATTTTAACTTTGCGTTTGTTTTTATCTAAGCTATCTAATTTGTGAACATAAATATCTAAAGCATAATCCAGGTTCGCAATTTCATTTTCCAAAGATCGAATTTGAATATAACGACTTTTGATTGTTGAATCTTTTATGGATTTTAAACGATGTATTTCTAAATTTTGTTTTAAATGTCTTGATGTAGATACATCACATACAAAAAACATCATTATAACTGGAAGAATTAAACCCGCCAGGAAAATTATCATTATTGTCCATATAGATATGTTAAAATTCACGTTTCATCTAAGGTTTTTTGATCCATTAAACTATAAGTAAAAGAATTACCCCACTGCTCTTTAGCTTGTTCAGCTAAAAATATCAATGTTTTATATTCATTAGGGTCTTGAACCACTTGACACCCAGCCGAATTCATGCCGACATTTTCTAATTCACTATAAGCACTTGCTCTATGTATATTTATTCCATACATTCCAGTAGTTATAGTCGCCGGGTCCATATCCCATATTACATCTTTATTATTATCTCTGTAAACAGAAACAACTCCATTTCTTTGACATAATGCAAGATATTTACCATTGTGCTGATCCAATTTATATACAGATCGATATTGACCTGGAACTAAAATTGCACATCCTTTCGTGTTCATAGGATTTTTCATCCAGTAATCACCAGGTAACGTTGTGATTTGAGTAGCAAATAAATTCCATTGACCTTCGTATTTCCAAAATACAGCCAATGTATCATTAAACTTATTCGGAACAGGATTTGTCGCACGAATCCCTACAATATTTAAATTGAACGGTTTTGAATCATTTTGAAAGACCGTATATTTTGCAGCACTCATTGCTGAAATTAGACTGGGTACAGTAACTTTTATAGGCATAACTATTCTTTTGGAGGTAATGCGATTAAACTATCTTTAGAACGTAGAAATAGTATTCCTACAGCAAACCATCCGGCCATATCTGGTACAGTTGCTTTTTCATTGTAAATCACAACCCCACAAAATATAATAATTAACAACCCTAAAATTGTTGTTACATAATTACCTAATACTCTTTTTTTCATAATTTATAGTTTTAAAGTTTATTACCATTTTCATCACATAAACCGTTCAATCGATTTACTAAAAACGCATTTTCTCCAGTATCCCATTCAGGAGCTGAACTTTTCGCTTGATCTTCAATTGTATTATTTTCAATTGATTCTTTTACTTTTTCGACAGGTGAATTTTTAGACTCACCTGTTTTTGGTGCTGTTTTTTTTCCCATGAGATTAAAAATCATTATTTTTTTTTATAAATTGTCATTCCTGTTTTGGTTTTACTTGACACATAAGTGTTACCGTTGTAAATGAAATTTTTAGCACCACTTTTTCGTGCTTTTTCTTTTGCTACCATAAATGCATTCGCCATGATTATTTGTTTTTTAGTTTAACTTGTTTTTCTTCGTAATTTAAAATTTTTAACCTGTATTTTATTAAGTCCCAAAGGATTACCGCCGTAACGCTTGAAAAAACACCAATTAAAAACCAATGTTTGTCTTGTTGTAGTGATATTTTTGGTTGTTTCATCATATTTTTTTTGCCAGATACACACTAAGTCCTACAATTGCACCTACAATTATGCTGCTTGAAATCGGAACTTGAGAATGATGTACCATCATGTGAACTAATTGCTGTTTCATGTTCAAGTCACCTGCATTTCCAGTTGGTGGTTTAATCTCCTCTGGCGTAGCAAATGGCTTTACTATTTGTGGTAAAATTAAATTTATACCTACTCCAATCAATATTGGTTTTATTAACTCTTTCATATTATTTAAACTTATTTATTATCATCTTACTTAAACTAAAAGCGCCTATTAAAGCTAAAACAGGAATACCATATCTAGCCAAAGGATTATCTTTTAGTTTCATTCCATTTACATATTCTTTGTGTTTACCAAACGGTAACAATTTCCATGTATAAACCAACCCAGTTCTTTTGTATGATTTTAATTGAAAATACAAATAGTTATTACCCTTACTATCCGCTTCATATGCCTGAGCGTCCTGTAGATTTGTAAACATTTTGCTTTTTAGCAAAGTATAATCTTCCGGATCAATCCATGTTTTTTTAATTACACCTGGAACAATTTTCGGTACTACTGTTAATTCAACCGGCTTGGAAGAATTCGTATCAGTCTTTTCATTACCAAACGGATTTGAAACTTCAAAACTAGTTGGCCCAGAAGTATAAACCTCACCTTCTTGTATTCTTCCTCTTGATGATTGTGGTCCTCGTTTATTCATTTTCTTTTTTACTAAAAAATCTTTTTCTATCTTTTCTCGTGTATCTATCCCAAATCACTACCGCTAACAGCGAAGCACAAATACCCAATAAAATACTTTTAGTGTCTTGTGGATGTTTAAATATCATTATGAATTTCTATTTGTTGTGTTCGATCCTTTTTTCAATTCAAACGTACCGTTACTATAAGCTGTGCTAATCCCTGTTCCACCGGCTGATTTAAATAATCCAGGACCGGAAAAACCAGGTATGTCAATCCAAAAAGCACCAGCATTACCATTAGTGTCTTTATAATAGCTTCCAATTAAATGATTCCCATCTAATTTAGTGTTTGTGCCCTTTATTTTTATAAAATCAGCGCCACTTCCGATTATTGCACCACCGTTTTTACTGTCTTTACCAGTCGCCATCATAAGATATGGTTCATTTATTTCTTGAGCAAATGCATTTAATGGTTTTCTTGGATGAAAATAAACAGCAACTTTACTAGGTGCATCTTCCCCTTTATATTCACCATGACCTACATGAGCTATTGGATGTTTTACACCCCCTGGAATTAAGTCGCCTAATGGTGATTTTTTAAATTTATCAATCAAACCGGTTTTATGAATCACATAAGCACTTACTCCAATGGCTAATATGATTGATCCGTATTTTATATATTGCGATTTTACTTCAGGTGTCATTATCTTATTTTATTTAAAATTTTATCTAATTTGACATCAATTTTATCCACTTTATTTTCCAGATTTTCCATTTCAGCAGAAGATACACCTCGATAAATAGACAATTCATCAACTTTCATTCTTGTGGCCTCTACGTCTTGTTTTAATTCAATGAGTTCACGGTCATGTTGTTCTAAAGATGCTTTTGTTTGATAATAAAATCCAAAACCAATAGCAAATGTGCTTAACAGAGCAACTATAATAGATAATATAGTCGATATTAAACTCGACTTTTTCATCATTCTTTCTATGTCTATAAATTCACTTTTTGTAATTACCACACTCATATCTTAATCGGTTTCTTTTCCTAAAATTTCTTTTAAACTTATTTCACGAACAAAAACAGGCGCTGAATTTCCGTTGATTTTATAAACGTAAAACTTAAAATTGTAATCTTCATCTGTTGGCTTAATCATAACAAAAAAGTTTTTCGGATCAGTTTTTAATTCAATTGATATTTCTTGTAACGATGTTTGAATCGTATCGTATGTAATTTTTTCAGTATCAACTAACCCATTCATTAAATTTTCAAGCATAAATTCTATATTTTTTTAATTATTTGTATTTCAAATTTACAAAAATTTAAATTATTGTTCGCCAAAAGTACCAATAGCCGATTCATACGGAATAGTAACTGGTATTTTGAAAATTCCCAAACGAACATAAAGCTTGGTTACTAATTTCAATTTTTGTGATTTAAAATTGGTTATTAACTCTAATGGTTTTTGCATATGAGCTAATTTTTGGAATATCAATTGAGGATCGGCTTTTAACTGTACATTCAATGTTGATACGCCGTCTGGCTTAATTACTTGTTGTTTATTTGATGTTAATTTGGTTATATAAACACCATTTAAAAATATTTCATATTCTTGTCTGGCTAAAACTATAGTTAATTTCGAAGGATTTTTAAATAAAATAAAAATATTTAAATCCATGTCCGTCAAACTCAAACGATTTATTTTTAATCGTTGAAATTTTAAATTATATTCAAGCAATTGTTTTAATTTCCTGTACAACAAAAAAGACGTTAATCCCAATCCGGATAAAACTGATCCTGCAATTATCAATATTTTTTTCTTTTTACTTGTCATTTTTTATTTTTTTAAGACTCTATGTCTGGTGGTATCGGCTGAATTGGTTCTGGTGGTATGTTGGGCGTGTATAATGTACTTGGCCCTTGAAATTTTGAACTATTATTTTCAACGGCTAATTCATAATAATTACTACTTCCAGCAATTAAATTAACTTCTATTTCCAATTCTCTTTCAGTTAAATATGCTTCAAGTAAAAACTGACCAGTTATAGTTTCTGAAATAAATTGTTCACCACTAAATCCAAAACAAATCAAAGAGCTTTCTCCAGATGAATCTGATTGAACATAAAACCATCTTTTTGGATCATCTTTATTTATGTGATTACTCATTTATTTTTATTTTAAACACCTCCCGCATCTGTTATTGTCCAAAATTGGTTATTTAC
>TARA_R110001632_G_scaffold39251_4_pt1 | contig 12017 bp, 14 predicted proteins | sample TARA_R110001632 | Tara Oceans TARA_R110001632 (sample SAMEA4398266) | marine metagenome | biome: Polar Biome; feature: [SRF] surface water layer (ENVO:00010504); material: water (ENVO:00002006), including particulate matter (ENVO:01000060) such as... | depth 5 m
CGTAAAAATCGTAGTAGGGCAAAACGGCAACAGGCCATACAGAAGCAACGAAGCTCCCCAGAGTTCAGAGATTAATATCGTAATCAAAGAATTCGACGAAATACTCAACATGGACTCTTTAATATGCTCCACGGCTTTATCAGGATTCTTCAGATCAGTCGGGTTTAAAACTATTTTACTAGGCAGCAACAAGTGCACGGGAGGACTCGGGTCACATAGGGATTACACAGGTGAGGGAGTCATAGAAAACCATCCAAATTTAGCCCGTATAACAATTAATAATATATGGACGAAAGAATCAGCAGAGACCAAAGCAATAGAAGTAGCAAAAGCTTTACTATAATAGTAAAGCTATAAGATCATTCTCGGAGGGAAATTAATGGGAATAGATCTATTTAGAGCCATAAGACTGGCAAGCGAAGTCGTTAGCTTATTAATAGCTGTAAAGTATTTGATGAGTAAAAACGATAATCAAAACTATCAAAGCAGAAGATTCAACGGCAATAGTCCCCGCCGCCATTCTTTTAGCAGCGATGATTTTGGCAACCCCACTGAGGATCGACATAAACGTAAATCAGACATAAGAAGCCGTTCAACGTTTAAAAAGAAATTCAAATGGAGTCGTGACCCCAGTTAGCTCTACGTACCTGGACATGTTCGTTACCAACTGTCCAACTTTTTGCTTTTTACAGCGGGGAAACAGAATGAAAGAACAAACAGACGAAGAGATATACAGCCAAAGGCAGGGCACTAACACTGAAAAATACCAGATCTATTTAGCTTGTGCAGACGACGGAACTGGAATCGACATAACCACAGGGATTCCACTGAAAACCTTTGATGAGTGGCTAAACAGCTAGATATTGCACGTAGAACTGTAGCCTGTTATAATCCAGGCAAAACACCCACATATACGGAAACAAACAATGAAAATAAATTTTCTAGCGGCAACAGACGGTACACGCCTAACAAAGGCAATAGAAAAGCTCGAAAGTGGTAAATACAAAACAGACAGTTACCCTATGGTAGGGCTATTCAGTTCTTTCGAAAGGGATATTACGACAATAAAAGAAATGCACGATATGCTCGTATCGCACGCAGATGAAGGGCTATGTATATTAAAAGGCGAGCTGAAGAAACCATTAAAGAACGAATCTAGGGCGGGACAAACTGACGCCCACCAACAAACCGAATGGCTATGCCTTGATATAGACTTTGATCTGTATCAGCCAATACCAGAATTCTTAGATTCCTTAGACCCATCTTTCCAAGGCGTATCCTACATAAAACAAGACTCATCTTCTCACGGACTCAGTGAAAAAGCAGGCTGGCGCGGGCATATTTTTATATTGGTAAGTTCCCCCATACCGCCAGCATCAATTAAAAACTTTCTTATGGAGAAGAATTTAAGTTCCCCTTATTTAACCGAGCACCTAGAACTTAGTACTGGTGGCTCAGCACTTAAATTCCCACTAGATATAACGACCTGTCAAAATGACAAGCTGCTATATATCGCCCCCCCGATTTACAAAAACTTTGACGACCCCAACAAGGGCACCCCTCGATTTTCGCTAGAGATAAGGGACAAAGAAAAAGCCAATCTTTCCCCACAAAACAACTTCGCAGAAGTAGTAAGTAGCCGCGACCAAAAGATAATGGCGCTCAGAAAAACAAGCGGCTTACAGACAAAGAAATTTAATGTAAGTCATCACCCTACTACAGGTGCAGAAATACTAGAGAACCCTGACGCTGTAATGGTAACCGGGGTAAAAGTGTCTAAAGACTTTGTTTACCTGAACTTGAACGGCGGTAACTCATGGGGATATTTCTTCCCCACTAATAACCCAGAAGTCGTTTACAACTTTAAAGGCGAACCGGGCCTTTACTTAAAAGACGTCGATAAAGAGCTGTTCAACAGATTTAATAAGCCTGTCTCCTCATCAGACGAAGACGTAGACGAGTTCCAGCCGTTTGTTTGCAGGAACGCACCCCGAGACGCTTACTATAACGGGATATATTACCCCAAGAAAGGCCAAGTTGAATTATACACAGCAAGTTCAAAAGGAAAGCTGAAAGATTTCTTGGCCCAGTATGGCATGACTATGGAAGAAATAATTTACGACTGGGATATCACTTTCGACCCTACAAGTAACGAAACTATAAACTTCGATAAAAAATGGGTAAACGTATATAAACCTAGTGCGTTTATAAGAAATGCTGAAGTAACCGATAACCCGCAAATACCCCCAACCATCCTTAAAGTATTAGATAGTCTTTGCGGGGACAAAGAAACCCTTGACCACTTCATAAACTGGCTTGCATGCATCGTCAAACTACGAGTAAAAATAGGGACGGCATGGATTTTCCAAGGCGTGCAAGGTACGGGTAAAGGCTTATTATTCTCTAGTATCCTGCAACCATTATTAGGTCACGAACAATGCCACGAAATAACTATGGACCGCTTCGACGATCAGTTTAATGCTTACTTAGAGAAAAACATCGTCCTATTTGTAGACGAGGCTCATGTAGGGGACTCTAGGAACGGGGACAGGACACTCAATAAATTAAAGAATCTCATAACAGAAGAAGAGCTAGTAGTAAGGGCCATGAGAACCAATCCAATAACTGTTAAAAGCTACACTAATTGCATCTTCGCATCTAACCAACACGATAGCGTACCTATCGAGGAATCTGATAGGCGTATGAATGTACCAGCAAGACAAGAGACACCATTAAAAATAACCCAAACAGAAGTGGTCGGTATAAAGAGTGAGCTTCAAGAGTTCACCAACTATCTAGTCTCCTACAGTGAGAATATAGAAAGAGCGAAGAAAGTACGATTAACCGAAGCCCGAGAACAGCTAATCCAAGCAGGTAGAACAACAGTAGCGAGCTTCTTCTCCGCAATTAGTACTGGGAATATAGACTACTTCAATCAATTTTTGCAGGATAAAACCCCATCAGATACATCCGGGCTAAACTATATCGCATTTCAAGAAGTAGTTAGAGCCTGGAACAAGGTCGCCGGAACGCCGAGTAATGTGTCTAGGGACGACCTTAAAATATGCTATGAATATCTACAGATGACAAACGGAATAATTAGTCCTACGAAATTCTCCCGTATGTGCGCTAAATATGGTTTAAATATCGAACCAATAAGGATAGACTCCGGCGTAACTAGGGGTATAGTACAGCACGTCTGGAAAATAACCGAACCGCTAGAACTTAATAAGAGGCAGTAATATGAGCGACGTACCAATAGAAAAAGACGAAACAATAACCGCGCTTTATTGCGATAAATGTAATGAAATGCTAGAAACATTTGCGAGAGATACAGACCCATCCGTATTCAGCTATACTTCAATCGAGCACATTATCGATAACAGTACTCAAAAAGCCCGTATAGTAGTAACGTGTTTGCGGCATGACGAAGAAATTACCAGCTTTTTATTAGCCAACGAATAGCGGAGTATTTATGGATTTCCCACCTATATCAGCAGTTAGTTTCTCTAAGCTGATCGAATTCGAATCCTGCAAGTACAGGACGTACCTTAGCTCAGTGGTTAAATCCCCGAGACCAGAAGCGGATGAAAACTCCCCACTAGAAAGAGGGACAAGGATCCATGAAGGGATCGAAGCTTATATACGCTCCCAAGCAAACGAACTACCAAAAGAAGTTAAGAAACCTAAGACGATAGAGCACATTGATTATGTCAAAGAACTATTTACAGTAGGCGAAGCCGCTGTAGAAGAAGACTGGGGCTTCGATAAAGACTGGCTGAAGACAGGGTATTACGACGATAATATCTGGCTAAGGGTAAAGCTCGATGCCATGACGATGCTAGACGAAGATACTTCTTTTATAACAGACTGGAAAACAGGGAAAAGCGCAGGCAAAGAAGTCCGAACGATGCAACAAGGACAGCTATACTGCATTGCTGCAATGATGAGGGACCCTAAAATAATGACCGCTCAACCTGTTTTCGCCTACACCGACGAGGACAAACTGATTAAACTAAAACCTATGACTAGGAAAGAAATGCCCCGTTACCTAAATAGATTTACAAGTAGATTCGACAAAATAACTTCATGCACCGACTTTACTCCCTCACCAAATAAAATGAATTGTATGTGGTGCCCCTTCGGGCCTAACGTAGGAACCGGAGCATGCGCCCACGGGATTGAAAAATGAGCAATACCAAAGCACCAGATTTCTTTAACAAAAAAGAAATTCCGCCGCCCTGGGAACACCAGGAAAAAACGAAAACCATTGGCCTAGAAAAGGCGCAAGTCCTCGATTTATCTGATCCCGGTACTGGAAAAACGCGAGCTTGGCTCGAAGTACTTAGTGCCCGGCTAAAAATATCTGGAGGCAAAGCTCTAGTACTAGCTACTAAATCTACAATGAAATCTGCGTGGGCAGATGACATAACACGTTTTACACCAGAACTAACATTCTCGATTGCTTACGCATCCAATAGAGAAAAAGCATTCGCAAAAGATGCTGATGTTTATATCATTAATCACGACGGTATAAAATGGATAGATAAAAACCAAAAGCTAGTTTTTACGAAAGAACGAAACTTCGAGTCTTTAGTCATAGATGAAATAACGGCTTATAAACACCAGACTTCCCAAAGGTCAAAAGCTATGGGACGAATGGCTAAAAAGTTTAAATACCGCTGCGGGCTTACAGGAACTCCAGTATCGAACGGCATATTAGATATATGGCACCCTATGAAACTGGTTGACGACGGTAAACGGTTAGGGGCATCGTATTTTAAATTCCGTAATACCGTATGCGAGCCCGTACAAGTAGGGCCCGACCCAACAAAACATATAAAATGGGTAGACAGAGAAGGCTCAGTAGAAGCAGTAACCGATCTATTATCAGACATAACAGTAAGGCACGTATTCGAAAAATGCGTATCTATACCACCGCATAACACTTATTTTAAATACTTCGAGCTAAACCCGAAACATCGAAAGGCTTACGAGATGCTAAAAGAGCATTCCGTTGTTCCACTAGAGAGCGGGGAACTAACAGGTTTTAATCGCGGAATAGTGACACAAAAATTACTACAGTTAGCATCCGGTGCAGTATACGCAACGCCCGATACAGAATGCGATAGAATAACAGAAGTGTTTACTACAGAAAGGTACGAGTTAGTAGGACAACTGGTCGAAGAAAGAGACCAATGCGTAGTAGCTTTTGCATGGAAGCACCAGAAAGAAGAACTGTTGAAAGAGTTTGAGAAACGAAAAATAACTACCGCTGTATTAGACGGTACTATAACTTCCGATATAGAAAGAGAAGAAACTATAGCCTCATTTCAAAGAGGGGAAATAAAAGCCTTACTAATACATCCTAAAACTGGCGCGCACGGGCTAACACTAACCGCAGGAACATCCACTATATGGCCATCACCGATCTATGACGCTGAACTATTTACGCAATTTAATAAGCGAATTTATAGGGGAGGACAAAAAAGAAAAACAGAAACCGTTATGGTCACAGCAAAGGGTACTATAGACGAAGAAGTCTATGATATATTGCGGGGCAAAATAGAACAAATGGATACCTTATTAGAAATGGTAGCCGAAGAGTTCTAAGCCCTTGAAATAGTGAACAATCCTATGGTATAATAGCGCCCCTTTTACGCAAATAAAGGATTCTAAATGACCGAAAAAGAAGGCTATAAAGCCCCCGAACTAATGGCATTAGGCGAACTAATAACTAGCATCTATAAACTAAAACAACGAAGAAAGAGCTTAGCCGAAGCCGACCGCGATCTAAGGGTCGAACAAGATACCCTAGAAGCCAATTTGTTAGTAAGACTAACGGATGCAGAAATAGTAACGGCTAGAAGCGGAAACACAAATGTAACCATATCCGAAATAGTAGTACCTGCAGTAGATGACTTTGACGAGACATTAAAGTGGATCGGGGAAGACTTCGACAACAGGAAACATTTGCTACATCGGAGAATAGCATCAGGACCTTATAAAGAAACTATTAATATGGGTGAAAGCGTCCCAGGTATATCACCATTTACTAAACGCGGAATAAATCTAAAAAAACTATAACCGTCGGAGACACAAATGACAGATGAAAACAAGCAAGAAGCAAAAGATGTATTAGATATATCTGCTTTGCTACGAAAAGAACTTGAAGAAATGAGTAAGACAGTTGCCCCACCTTCAGGGTTCGTTATAGGAACAAAAGGCAAGCGGTTTACACTTCCTGACGGAAGCGCTAGCGACGGCCCTCTCACCTGCGTAATTGTAGACTGGATTAGTTTTAATAAATACTACTCCGGGGCGTATAACGCAAACGCTTTAACAGCTCCAGATTGCTGGGCATTAAACAAAAACGTACAGGAACTAGGGCCTTCTAAAAGCTCACCCAAACCACAGAATGAAACCTGCGAAGGATGTCCCCGCAATGAATGGGGCTCTGCAATAGGCGGCGGTAAAGGTAAAGCCTGTAAAAACACAAGACGGTTGCTCGTCATAAGCGTAGCAGAATTAGCCGCTAACGGGCCAGATGCGCAAGCTTATACAATTGACGTATCGCCCACTGGACTAAAACACTTTGATAAATATATTACTTCACTTAATAATAGAGATGCTCATCCAGCATCTATGATTACGGATATTACATTCGAGCCTAACGAGAGTTTTCCATCTTTACGTTTCAAAGCGGTAGAAGCGTCTACTTACATAGAGGCTGCATGGCACTGTAAGACCGCCAATCAATCGCTGCTAACGATAGAACCTACACCGAGTGAGAAGTAAAAAGGAAGTTTATTTCTGCGATACCACCGACTGTATCTTCCACAAACTAGCCCAAGAGGGCGGCGACTGGATGCAGATAGAATTAGATACGGGAAAAACGGTTGTGTCTTCTAAACAGACAATAAATAACTATAATTACTGCGATACTTGTGCCAGCAAAGCCAGAAAGAACGTTCCGTAACCGGGTTACGAAACAGCTCCATAACAGTATAGACACATGGTCTGTACATGATAGCTTTACGGCTGGGGTACCGGATCATTGGTACTCCGGCTGGAAGGCTGACCTTTGGGCGGAATATAAATATTTCCCCAAAAGCAAAAACAAGTTCAATTTAGTTTCTGGTAAAGCACCTAAATTATCAATGCTGCAACAACACTGGCTAAATAGAAAACTAAAGCAAGGGCGCAACGTGTGCGTGATAGTAGGGTTTCCCCAAGGCGCACTCGTTCTCGACAACGGGGAATGGATGAATGAAATAACCGAAGTTGAAAACAAAATAATAACAGTAAAAGAACTAGCCCGAGAAATAGAAAAAAGATGCGGGTTATATAAATAAACTACAAAGGCGGATTATAATGGAAGTTCTAGGATTAGACTTTGAGACATACTGGAACAGAAAAGAAAAATACTCATTACGAAGCATGAAAACAATAAGCTATATACGGGACCCCAAATTCCAATCGCACGGAGCCTCTATAGCATGGAGAGAGAAAAACTTTTGGTTAGGCCACAAAGAGCTAAAAGAGTTCTTAGCCACTCTCGACCAATCTAAAATAACGCTCGTTTGCCACAATACATATTTTGACGGGCTGATACTTAGCGAGCACTATAACTTTAAACCAGCTAAATACCACGACACCCTAAGTATGGCCCGTGCTTTATTCCCTTACATGCCAGGTGGGCACGGATTAGACAGCGTTTGTAAAAACCTTAATGTACCTTCGAAAACAGAAGGGCTGGCAGCAACAGACGGATTACGAACTGAAGAAATTGACGAGGACACTTTTAATGAACTTAAAAAATATGCTATCAACGATATCGCAATTACAATGGAAGTCTACAATAAAATCAAGCCTGCATTCCCTCAAAGCGAACTCGACTTACTCAGCCTTACATTACGCTGGGGCTGCTGCCCTATTCTGGAGATCGATTTACCAAAAGCTAAGAAAGCTCTTGCAGACGATAAAATACGCACTAAATCCCTCATCGAGGCCGGTGGCGTACCTAAGACGACGCTCAGCTCTAATCAAAAGTTTGTTGGATATGTCGAAGAAAGATTAGGAAAAGATACATTCCCACAAAAACTAAACGATAAAGAAGAACTTAAGCATGCAACTGCAAAAGGCGACCTAGAATTTATTGAGTACATGGCAGACCATCCAGAACTAGACTCTGTATGGAAAGCAAGAGCTGCCGTAAAATCCACTATCACAGCTTCCCGCTTCGAATCTTTAATCGCCATCGGTAGCTCAGGGGCGCTACCGATGCCGCTTAAATATTGCGGCGCGCATACGTTACGCTGGTCAGGTAGCGACGGCATAAACCCGCAAAACTGGCCGAAGAAAGGCGAAATGAGAGCATGCGTAATTGCCCCAGAAGGAAAAAAATTAATTATCCTAGATCAGAAACAAATTGAACTCAGGGTAAATATGTGGTTTTGCGAAGAACTAGAATGGCTAAGAGTATGCCACGAAGAAGATATTTATATAAAAACAGCGGCGTTACATTTTAAAATACCTGCTACTAAAGTAACAAAGGAACAAAGATTTTTTGGCAAAACCTGCTTGGGCGAAGATACGCTAGTATTGACTGATAATGGCTGGAAACGTATAACTAGCATTTTATTAACTGACAAAGTATGGGACGGTAATAAATGGCAAAGACATCGAGGGTTCGCTTATATGGGCCAAAAGGAAACAGAATCAGCCCACGGGATTACGGCTACAAAAGATCATTTGATAAAGACAGGGAACTCCTGGCTTCCTTGGGAGCAAATAATATCCGACCCCGAGGCTTTGAACGCGGCACTAAGTACGGGGAACTCGCCATACTCGGATTACAGCAAAAAGTCGGCCCCCGAAATGAGCACCGATGTTGGGACGCTAGGACATTGTGCAACTGCGGCGAAATCCAAATTATACGGCGCAGCTCACTCCTTAAAAAAGAGGTTGTTTCCTGCGACAAATGCTCTGGAAAAAGACAAGCAAGAAAAAAATGGACCGTATACGAAAAAGAAATGCCTGACGAAGGGCAGCGATCAAGATTGCTTGGGAGGCTTAGTTCCGCAATCGGTAGATGCCATAACGAAAATGACCCGGGTTATTTTAGGTACGGCGGGAGAGGCATACACGTATACAAGGGGTGGCGGAACGACTACGGATCTTTTTTACTCTACATCCAAAATCTGGAAGGCTGGGACAACAAAGATCTCCAAATTGACCGGATCGATAACGACAAAGGATACCAACCGGGAAACATACATTTTGTCTCCAGAGCAGAAAACTGCCAAAACCGAAGGACTCCGTCCGAACTTGAAGCGCGTTTACGATTTGTTGAGCGTGAGCGAGACGCGCTCCTTCACTATATTGTCCAACAAAGGCCCGATAATAGTACATAATTGCGAACTAGGATTAGGTTTCGGTATGGGGTATAGAAAATTCCGGCGGCAATGCGCTATCAGGGGCGATTACATGTCGCTACCAGAAGCTAGCGCCGTTATAAACATGTACAGAGGATCTAGGCCCGGCGTACCCCGAATGTGGAAAATGCTAGATATGGCTATCGGAGTAATGGCAGACCCAAATGGTTATATGGAAATCGGGCCTATAACTATAAAATATGAGCGCATTGAATTACCCAATGGATTTGCCCTGCACTACCCAAATCTTACATATGACCAAGATGAGGGGTGGACTTACGGCAATATGAAAAAACCATCTTTTTTATGGGGCGGAACTTTACTAGAGAATATTGTACAATGTCTCGCCCGTATAATTTTAGGCGAACATATGTTACACATGGATAAAGAAGTACCATGGGCACCGCTAATAAGTTCGACGCATGACGAAACTCTTAATATAGTAGACGAAAACATGGCCCCAGACGCCTTTAGTTTACTGTCCGAAATTATGAGCAGGTCACCAACATGGGCGCCCGATTTACCGTTAGTTGGCGAAGGCTCCATATCAGACTTCTACTTAAAGGATTAATTAATGACAACTATACATAAAACCCCACGCCTACATGCAGGTCTTAACGGCACCGCAGAAAGCGATTTTCCTACGACTGCTTTAGACAAACAAGTTGGCGGAAACCATTACGTCAACTTAAAAATACAACCAATAGAGGTTACTTACCAAACCTTTGGGTACATGGGAGTAAAAGCGTCTATATACACAAAAGTTAATAAATACCTCACCAGAGAAAAAGGAACCGAAGAAGAAAACCTAGAAAAAGCGAAACATTGCCTAGAACTACTAATCGAATTCCATAAAAAGGAACAACAAGAATGATAGATATCAAAACCACAAGAACGCAATTAGTCAGACTTATCCAGACTATGGAAGCGCACAAACAAGCGTCAGGGCTAAATCTCCCGCTTAGCGAAGAAGACAAAGAGTACCTTGTTTTCCTAGAAAGATTAATCGAAGAACTAATGGAAATGGGCCTCGAAAAGGAATCCACAAGAACATGGAACAGCCCAGAGCCAGAGCCAGAGCCAGAGCCAGAGCAGGAACAGCTAGAACTAGATCTAGCTGACGAAATCAAGCCGTTCTCTTGGCTATCGTAAAATACTTCCATTAGCACCCATTTTATGGCATTATTGCAGGGATAAACTGGCTTTAGGGAACCTATAAATAATGAGCGTGACTCCGCCTCGCGGCGTATGGTACGAAGAAGCTAGAAACCGCTGGAGAGTACAGGTGTATTTTGACGGCGCTCTAGTAGAAAAAAGCTACCATAGAAGCTATGAGTCTGCTATTCAAGCGCACGCGGCTGCTAAGCAAGGCAGGTTTTCCCTCGAAAACGAGCAATTGGTTAGCGCTAGAAACAAATTTTTATACGGTAGGGATATTTAAATATGGCAATGAAATTAATAGACGAAGTAAGTGTTACCACTACTTCTATAAAGCAAGGCACAAAAGCTACTGGCCTAACATCCGGTAATAATTTTGTTATCACGTACTTTGCTAAAGCCTCGAACTGGGGATCCGGTTCTAGCGCCCGGTTACAAGTGTCCCCAGACGGAGTAACTTGGTACGACGTAGCCGAAACTATCGCAACGACCGACACGATTACTAACGTAAGCTTAGGCGGTGGAGTGACGATAAGGGCTGTTTTTACAGCCGCTGGTTCCCCTTCTGGAGCGAGTGTCTGGATCTCTAACTAATGGGACTAGGCAAAAAAATAGGCTTTGGCGTAGGCTCGACACCTGATAAAAATGGTGGCGGGGGAAATTTAACTGCTGCGGAACAAGCGTGGGTCACGAAATGGCAGAACCGCATCGATGCCGCTTCAGTAGCAAACCGGGGCTTTGGCCTTCACATACAAACAGAAGACAAAACTCTGGCATCGTATGGCCAAGGAATGTATGACGCAGACGGCAGAATGTTTACTTCGGATACACTGATCGATGTACGCTCGGTCTCCAAAGCCGTAACAGGTGTTATGGCTGTGAAGCACGCCGAGACATACGGAACCGGGTCTACTACACTAGAAAAAATTAACCAGTACATGGGCAGGACTTTATCCTCGTGGACCATACTAAACGATAATGTTACCGGAACTAGTAAAACAGACCCGAATGGCTGGTTAACTAGAGACGGTACAACTCTTGCGGTAGACCCTACAATAATAACTATGCGGCAACAGCTTAGTCACACTAATGATGTTGGCCAGACAGATTTCTCCGGCTCAGCAGCCAGTAAATATGACCACGATAATATACGGAACGCAACGGAAGAAATCTTAACTCCCGCCACAACAAGTGCGCAGATAGCCAAGAACTATGATCGCCGTAGTAAAAGATACGGGAACAAAACAGACACAGACCCCGCAGTCGCTGGCTACGACGACAAAAACGGTATGCCAGTAGTATGCGCAATGCAGGAAGATTCCGGGATAGAATATCATACCGAACTCCAAACCATGTTTGCTACTATGGGCGTAAACGCGTATCCAGGAGTAGCTGCTATCGGCGGCTCGTCATACGGGTATA
>TARA_R110001632_G_scaffold212145_1_pt1 | contig 11998 bp, 3 predicted proteins | sample TARA_R110001632 | Tara Oceans TARA_R110001632 (sample SAMEA4398266) | marine metagenome | biome: Polar Biome; feature: [SRF] surface water layer (ENVO:00010504); material: water (ENVO:00002006), including particulate matter (ENVO:01000060) such as... | depth 5 m
CTACTAACTTGTCATCTACGGCTAATGGTACTTCTTTAACTATTAATTCATCTGACGGAGATAATGCTTCCTTACCAGCAGCTACAAATTCTGCGTGGGGTGTAATGTCAGACGACTTAGTTACAGCTTTAGAAGCAAACACTGCTAAAACAACTAACGCTACACACACAGGAGATGTTACAGGTAGTGGGGCACTTACTATAGCTGCAGACGCTGTTACATATGCTAAGATGCAAAACGTATCAGCTACTAACGTAGTTCTAGGTAGAGATTCTGCAGGTGCTGGTGTAGTGGAAGAAATATCTGCAGCTAATCTTCGTACAATTATTAACGTAGAGGATGGAGCTACTGCTGATCAAACACAAGCTGATATAAACGGACTTGCTATTACAACTGTTGGAACAATAGGAACAGGGGTATGGCAAGGTACTACTATAAAAACAGCCTATATAGGTGATGACCAAATAACAGAGGATAAACTAGCTGATACATTGTTAGCAGAGATAGACGCTAATACAGCAAAGGTTACAAACGTTTCTACTAACTTAACATACACTACTGGTTCAGATCGAATCACAATAGTTTCTTCAGATGGAACTAATGTTGTAATAGCAGAGGCATCTGGTTCTATTGCAGGTGTAATGTCGGCTGCACACCACGATAAATTAGATAGTATTGAAGACAGTGCTACTGCTGACCAAACTAATGTTACAGGAACTGCAGCTACAGTAACAGCAGGAGCACAACCTGCTATAACGTCTCTTGGTACTTTATCAACTCTTACGGTAGATAATATAACTGTAAATGGAGATTCTATAACATCATCAGGTGATTTAGATATAGTAGCTACTGGTAACGACATAAACGTAGATACAGATACTTTTACAATAACATCTGCCACTGGTATAAAGCCAAAACTTACCCTTAAAGCAACTGTCTCTAATAATAAGCCTTCTGTTTTAGAATTCGTTAAAGATAAAGGTACTGCTGGGGCTGATGGAGATTATATAGCGGATATATACTATAAAAGTGACAATGACGCTCAAGAGCAAACTAACTTTGTACTTATTCAGGGTACAGTTAGTGATGCAACTGATGGAGCTGAAGAAGGAAAGTATAATGTACGCATTAAAAACACAAGCAGTGGGTCCCCTGTAGACTCATTTATATTAGAAGGTAACGGGGCGAACACAGATGCTACAATAGGTTATGGAACTGGTTCAGTAACTACTATAGCAGGCGACTTAGATATTACAGGGAATGTATTACCTGGGATAACAACCGTAAAAATACTGCCTAGTGATTTTATGCCTGATGACGGAGGAAGACCAGCGATGATAGATGATACTAGTGGTGATAGATGGTTAGAGTCGCATGGAACTGGAAAGCTATTTGCTTTTGTGCAGATACCTTTAGGCTTTAAAGCAACTCTCGTTGATGTGTATGGGAGTGCTACCTCAGCGGTTACAGTATACGAGGCTGATGTGAATAGTGCTACAGTAACTAGTAAGGGTACAGGTAATATAGGTACTCAAATAAATATAACAGATGTCACAGCAGATGCCACTAATTACATTATGATAGAACTAGCACAAGCATCAGGAGAAAAAGTTTACGGAGGAAAAATGACAATAGCAAAAGCTTAACTTATGGCACTAGCAGATAGAGAATCAGAGACAATAATAGACTACAGAAGCAATACAGAGAAGGCTGCTAAAAAAGCAAACTTTGACGCAGGGGAACACCTTACATTAGGGACTTACCCTGGAGAAGCAGCTCTGCTATATCAAATACAACAAATGCAAGAAGATATAATCGAGCTTAGGCGATATATAATTAGTGCAGAGTTATTAGTTGCATCTTCTGGGGGTAGTTTACCAACTAGAGCTACAACAAGAGGTTCTGGATTACTTTGGAACGATAGAGGAATAGTTAAAATAGGATAATAAATATAATAAGATGGCATTAAACGGGAAATATATATCACTCAAATCAATAATGGAAGAGCTCTATGCTGATAATGGCTATCAGTATGAGCTGCCTTGGGTAGACGCAATGATGTGGACTGAAGAGGCTTTGAATTTAATAGGGCACCCTAGGCAATATGTACGAAAGGTTACTGGGCATAAGGAGAATCCAAATCTAGATATTAAAAACTATAGAGCACAACTACCTTGTGACTTTTATAAATTAGAACAAGTAGCTGTAAATGGTCAGCCTGCAGAATATTCTGGTAACACCTTTCATCACTTGATGGATGGGGATTGCTGTGGTATAGAAGGTTTTACTAATCTAGCTGCCTATGTTAATGAGCAAAACTGGGGAACATTAGTTAAAACAACTAATGACGACGGTACTTCAAGTTATGTAGAAAGAGCTGAATCTCAGTCAAATACGAGTGGGGGTGTAATGTCCTTTGACTTAACAGATGTCATGCTAGGAGACTACGCTCCCATTACGTTTGATTTAAATAACAATAACATAACCCTGTCTACTAAAGAAGGAAAAGTTTGTATGGCATACTTAGCTATACCTACAGATGAAGAGGGATTACCTCTTATTCCTGACGACACAAGTTATAAGCTTGCAGTTAAGAAGTACTTAACAATGAAACTTGATTACATCGAATGGAGGCGAGGAACTATTGCTCCCCAGGTATTCGATCACTCGGAAAGAGAGTGGATGTGGTATGTAGGTCAAGCAGGAAACAAAGCTAAGATGCCAGGTATAGATGAATTAGAGGCTATAAAAAACATGACTATGCGTTTAGTTCCTAGAGTTAACTCTCACGAAACATTCTTTAAAAGACTAAGCAACCCTTCTATACGTAAAAAACACTAACAAATGAAAGATCAGCAGATAAATACTTTTGGTAAAGGGATGATGAAAGACCTTGGGGTTACATTACCTCAAGAAGGCTCTTATGTCGATGCTCAAAATATACGAATTATCTCTGACGGTTTAGGCGGAGAAAATGGTTCAGGAATAGTTATAGATGTTAAGGGTAATGAGAAAGTTTTAGACCTTACAGAGATAAATGTTTTAGGTACAGTCTATCCTGAGCAATATACTTTATGGGTAGAGACAGGGTCTTTAACTCCTTCTGACTTAGCTTTAGGCTTAGGTGTGGGTGTAAACCAAGTTATTACTTGGGAGGCAGGCACTTATCTGTATGTAGAACCCTCTATGTGGTATAATGCTTCTGCGGAGGATATAGACTTACCCATAGCACTTATTGATGAGAGTGAGGAGACTGGAGGTACCTCTTACATTTTACAAGAGATGATGCAAAGTAATCTAGCAATAGCTCCTTACGGAGAAATAAATGTACCCTACTATTCTTCTTTAGACGATTTAGATAATATTTCTAATGCTAAAATAATAGGACATACTATTATAAGGGATACTTTAGTTTTATTTACTATTATAACATTAGAGGATTTCCTTGTTGACCCTCGATCTGTAATCCTTTCTTGTAATTTAAATGACCCCACTTTGTCTGCTAGTTTAGTGTATATGGAAGATTTAGGATTTGATCCTGAGTACCCTATAGAAGCTATAGGTAGGTATGAGTCTGAAGAAGTTCAACGAGTATACTGGACAGATAATCTTAACCCAGTACGAACTTTAAATGTTATAAATACACAAGGGATAGATATTACCGATTTAGAGTTAGCCCCTAGCATACTATTTAACAAACCAAAAGTAAGCGAAGTTCTTTCTACGGGAAACTTACTAGGCGGAATGTATCAGTATGGGTATAGATTAAAAACAACAGAAGGTGCAGAATCTAGGGTATCTCCTTTAACAGGTCTTGTGCATGTAGTGCATGGAACTAAGTCTGCGTACTGGAATTACAATTCTGACCCCGAAAACACTGACGAGTATTCTCAAGCACTTCTAGGGGAAACTACAAATAAAGCTGTAGTTATTAAGCTTACAGATTTAGATTTAAACTATAATAAAGTTGAGCTTATAGCTATACACAAAACTTCCGCTTACGGGGTAGCTTCTGCTCATATAGTAGGTGAAAGGCAAATCTCTGCATCTGGAGAAGTATCTATAACACATAGATCTTTAGATAACACAATCCCTATAACTATAGAGGAAGTTACTGCATTTAATGTAACCCCAACTAAAGCTAAAACTATAGCTACAAAAGATAATAGATTATTTTTAGGTAACTGTGCTAATAGTACAGATTATTTAAAATTTAACGCCAGAGCATATAGATATAAAAGAACAGACGGGGCCTCTAACCATCCGTTTTTAGAAGTGGAAGGTGACAATTACGCTACATATGTAGATGATACTTTTGACCCTTTAGCAGGATACGCTTCAGGGGAGGACCCTTACCCACCAGAATTTAATTATACTTTAAATGAGAATCTTAATGCTATAAACCCTTTTAATTTAGAAGCCTCTTCTTATGAAGAAAAATATAAATACTCTAAAGATGGGATTACTTTAGGGGGGGAAGGGCCTAATGTTTCTTACAAATTTATTAAAAAGAAACTACAAGGTAATACAGCTGCTGGAATCTACGTCCCAGGAGAACTTCAAGGGGGTAATAATCAGTATCCTTACCAAACTTCAGAATTTGTAATTATACCTCCATCTCCTCCTTACGTATCAGGTAGCTTCTCTACAGTCGGAGGGGGGTGTGATGAGAGCGTCGAGGATGCAGGCGCATTTCTAGGAGATTATAAAGACCCTTTAGTAGCGGAAGGCTTTAAAGGATACCACAGAGAAGAGCTGTATAGGTTTGGAGTAGTTCTGTATGATCTTAAAGGTAATCCAGGTTTTGTTAATTGGATAGGAGATATTAAATTTCCTACTTATTCTGACTACGACATCAACAAAGGGGAGGGTATATGTAACTTCACTATATCTCAATCTAGCGGAAGTGGGGGACTTTATTATCACCCTTACGGTGTAGACGCAGGAACGCTTGGAAACGACGCTAGTCTTGACAATGATGGAACCTATGATGGCGCAACTATAGAGGAGATTAATAATAGCATTGTTGGAGAGCTTCAAAGTGTTACAAACCAGAGTGTAGGCTCTTCTCATACATATTTATTTGCATTAGGAGTGGAGTTTACAGTTAATATTCCTGATAATATAAAACCTTTTGTTAGTGGGTATAGTGTAGTTAGGTGCGAGAGAGAGAGGGCAGATAAAACTGTACTCGGAATGGGCCCTTTAACTTTTATGCACAGCCAACATGTCTCAGAAACGGGATCTACTCGTCGGTATGTATTACCTATAAGGAATGCTTACCACGGGGGAGAGAGTACACCTGCTGGATTTTATGGTGAATCAATTAAAGAAGCGTTTACTATCGATTCCCCTGACTTTGCGTTTACAGGAGATTATCCTGCCGCGTCTCCATGCTCTTACATAAGTGTGGTGGGCGGATTTGCAGGTATTAGGCAGGAAGACTTTAACAATTCGGAGAAATTTGACGCTCAAATAGGAGGGGCACACATGACTTTAGATATTAATGATGGAGGAGGTAGATTTGATATAGGGTACAGCTCTTACTTTGGAAGGGGGGACATAATATTCCCTAGCGGTGCGCAGGGCTTAGTGTCTTATATAGGGGATGATAATTTTAAAGGGTTCCAAAACAGATCTTTATATGCTTCTTTAGGTTCTAGCCAAACTCAATCGGACTCCATAGCGACTAGTGGTGTAGGAGAGAATACTTTACTCGTAATTACTAAAGACTCAAGTATAAATTGGGAAAATTATTTTAGTGCCAATCTTAACGAAACTTTACCTGAAATAGGATCTTGGGAAGAGACAAAAGTAAATCAAAAAGGAAAAATAATAGCAGCAATTAAGAAAGATCCTACTTATCTACAATACGGGGGTAATACATATGCATCTAGAAAATCTAATGTTTATCTATCTACGGGTAGTTATTCTAAAAAAAATACTCCTGTAAGTAATGTGTGGGGAGGAGACACTTATGTAACTATCTATGATTTAGAAAAACTTAAAAAACACAACGGAGATAATGATCCTTATGCAACAGTTGCAGCTGAAAGTAAGAGACGAAGTGTTAGTGTAGCTTTTCCCGTAGAAACGGCTATTAATACTACTTTAAGAAGCGGGTATCATTTTGCAAATAAAACTGACTGGGAAATTAATGGTGAGCAGCAGTATAATGAATTTGAATTAGACTCTGTTTATTCCGCAGAAGCAGACTCCTATAGGTTTATCCCTGAGCCTTTAGACTTTTCTGAATTGACCCTCTTTGACCATAAAATAGCGTATTCAAATTCTAAAGTAAACGGATCTTTAACAGACGGCTGGAGAAAATTTAAACTTGAAAATGCTAAAAATGTTGAGGGAGAATTTGGGGCTATAACTAAATTAATAGTTAACCAAGATAATATGTTTTTTTTACAAGACAGAGGGTTTGGGCAGTTATCTATTAATCCTACATCAACAGTAGTAGATAGTGACGGTACCTCTATTGTATTAGGTACAGGTAGTGTTATACAAGATTTTAAATACTACTCAACAACTGTAGGTGCTCAAGATGTTAGGAGTATTGTAAACACAACTAAAGGTATTTACTGGGTAGATAAGAAAACTAAGAAAGCTTACGCTTTTAGAGCTAACGGTTTAGATAGTATATCTGATACTCACGGTATGAAGTCTTGGTTTTCATCTAACATAGACAAAGACTCTAAAGTTGTTCTAGGGAATGATGTGATTAACGATGAAGTTCTTTTCTCAGTAGGAGACGAGACCTTAGCTTTTAGCGAAGTCCTTAATAAATTTACATCTTTCTATACTTATGGAACACCAATGTATATCAATACATTTGATAGGTTATTCTCTATAGACCCTAACAATTTGTCAGACATGTACGAACATAACATAGGAGAGTCTAAAACCTTTTATGGAGAAGAAAATGATAGTTATATAGAATTCTTAGTTAATAAGCACCCTATACATACAAAAGTGTTTGATATTATAGAGTGGTACACAGCTAGCAATACTAATATGTTTGACAGCGCAACCTTTAGTAACAGTAATCCTAGTGATACGCAGGGGGATGATCTCTCAGAAGCAGCTTCTAAGGAGAGAACTACTAGAATGCCTGTACCGAGAACTTCCGCTCAATATAGATTCAGAGATGCTTACATGAAAGTTAGACTTACTACAAGTCAAGAATTCACTTTACACTATGTAAAAACCTCATTCAGAATCTCTAAAAGATAATAAATTTTAGTATATTGCAAAATTATGGCTAAGAAGAAATATAAAAAGAAAAAGTATACTCACGGAGGTTCTCACAATACCCCTACTAACGCAGATAAGGCAAGACAATTTAGGTCTATGCGTCCTGCAGTAGGTGAAAACTACATGTATGACTTTAGTCAGCCTTCAAATACTCAGTCTACTCACTTAGGACAGTCCTTTGAGGCAGACGGAAAATATTATGCTATACCTTCTATAACTAATAATAGAGCACCATACGCTGATAACATTTATCACCCTCAATCTTTTAGACAGGCTATGGATGCTGGAGAAGGTATCCCTTTTGATACCCAGGCGGAAGCAAGTAAGTTTGCAGAGGGTAGTTGGAAATTACCTAAGTATCCTAGACCTAGCTTTGAACACGGAGGAGAACATGATCCCCTCGTGTATAATGCAGACACAAGTAATTACTCTACACTTCTACCAGAGGTAGAATTGACTGATAACTTACCTTTAACAAATCAAGCTTATCTAGGTAATTTAAAACGAACAAATCCTGTAGCATATGCAGCTACTACTGCTCAAAACTCAGCAGGAGTGGGTATAGCAAAGAATACAGCAGAATGGGCTCCCGTTACAGGAGAGGTCATGGATGCTAATATGATGCGTAAAGATCTGCAGGAAGGGAACTACGGTATGGCCGCTCTTTCAGGGCTAGGATTTGCTCTTCCTTTTGTTCCTGGGACAGCCATAAAGAAAGCTTTTAAAAAGTTGAACCCTTGGGGGAAGAAAACACCAACTCCTGATGGAGAGATTTTAAAAGAGGTACAAAACTTCTCTGGAAATAAGGAGGTAGGAATTGGGAATGTTTCTTATGGAGAAACCCCTAACCTAACTTATACCTCTTTTCTAAATAATCCTATGCCAGGAGACGGAGATGCTTTTTTAAGAGAGCTTGCCAGGGGGGCAGATAAATTTGATGACGTTATTTCTAGAAGAGTAGGAGAACTATCTACTCCAAGAGGTAAACAAAGACTTGCAGATATGTACGCTCCGAGTCTACCTAAAATTCTTAATGACCATAAAGCTATGCAGGCTGCGGAAACCCGTATAAAAGAGTTGGAAAATGTTACAACTTATAACCGACTTGCAGATGATTTTCGCAATTCTAATATTGTGTCTGAACGAAGTGTTGCGAATACCTCTCTTATGAACTCTTCTTTATTTAATAACGCTGCATATTTTCGTAAGGGACCTGTATTTACAGATACTGGGGTCTCCCACCGCTCGGAGGATATGTTGGGATTAGGAACATCTCATGTAGATAATGTCCCTACAGCGGAGCATGAAATTAATCACTTTCTTCAAAAAGGAGACAGACAAGTTCTGGACGCGGAGATAGGTAACATAACTCCAAAAGCCAACATTGAGGGAAGTGAGGCAGGAGAGGCGTATGATTACTTTTCAACAGGCTCCAGCAATAGGGAGCCTACTGCATTCGCAGCGGAGCTTCGAAGTGTTCTTGTAGACAAAGGTTATATGAAATATGCTGACGATGATTATTTTGCAAACATAACCCCTGCCCAGCTAGAAGACGCCTATAAAGACTTAACAAAAAACCCTGCATATAGACATACAACCAAAAAGTCGAATATACTTAGGTATAACAACGGAGATCCTGTTAGCATTTCCAGCCCCCAGCGAATTTTTGATTTTATGGATCCTACAAAAGCTAACTTTAAGCTTCTCTCAGAATCTCTTAATAAATTACCCACAGCGGTGGGAGCTGCTGCGCTAGGCAATAGAGTATACAACAAAAATACCGAATTGGGCGACAGTCCTAAATCTTATAAATACGGAGGACAAGTAACTAATTTCGAGAATGGAGGCCAACATAATCCTTTCGAAATAGCTCCTACTACCAACATAGGTAATTGGGCTGGAGATAATGGAACTAATTTTGCTCCTCAATCTCCTGCAAATGTTCCCGTAGGAGAAGTTCCCCACGACATAGAGTCAGGAGATTACCAGGGAGAGCTAACTGACTTTAAAGGTTGGTATGGAGACTACATGCTTAGTGATAAATATAAAGAAAGACTGACCTCTAGTGGTGACTATGGCAGCGAAGAAGAGATAGACGCTCTTATAAAGCAGAGACATGACGCGATGCAAGATGTAACTATGAACGTTACAGACAAGACTGATCCCCATATGGGGGATTCTTCTTTTATGAAGACAAGCGATAACGAAATGACGCTTAATACTACTAGAAAAGATCCTGACAATAAAGCAGCTACTATAGCCCACGAAGTAGGACACGCTATAGGGGGAGATTATGATCAGTATTCATTTGAAGAGGATAAAAATTATAGAGATCAAAAAGCTATAAGTCCTAACGATATTAGAGATTTAGAAGATAGAAATACAATATATAGAAACTCTCCTAACAGATCTATTAACAATGATAATGTTTTTGAAAACAATGAATTTGTCAAAGACTTTAATTTAAGTCCTACTTATCCTACTGTAACTACAGTTAGACAAGGATCCCCTAGTGTTAAACCTACTAAGAATGATCCGTACGATGGAGGCCCCACTAACTATGATGGCTCTCCAGAAGATTATATTAGAAACAGTTACACTTTTCCTGAAGGATACACAGAAGAAGCTAAAGAAAAAGAAATTAGCAGAATGGTAGGTGAATATGAAGTCGACAATGAAAGAGCAAGGAACTTCAAGTCTGCTAAAGATAATAACTCTTTAGCCAAAGAAAACATTTCAAAATCTTTAAGCGGTGATTATTCGGATCTGGGTATGAAAGACAGAATTCAATTTCAAAAAGAGTCTTATGAAGAAGATGCAAACTCTATAGTTGGGAGTAAGGGGTTAAAGAAAAAATATAGAGGGATGTCTTTAGAAGAAATCCCAGACGGAGTTAGCCCTGAAATAGATTCGTATAGAGATTTTTTAAAGTTAGAAAATGAATATAACACATCTTCTAAAAATCTTAAGGCAATAAGTAAATCTCCTTATGGGGATACAAAACCTAGAGAGTTTACTCCTGAAGGAGGTAACCAACAAGTCTATAAAGAAAATACGCAGCATGAAATAGGGGGATCCGAAAGCTATTCTGATGTGGTAGGAATGAGAAGTTATTTGTACAATAACTACGGGATAAGCCCTGAAGACGATATAACTCCCGAACAGTACCAGGAGATTATGGACGACAAGGATGCACCTAAACATTTAATACCTAACAGGTTTAAAAGAAAATACAATACCCCAGAAGACGCAACATATATATTAAATAATATAGCAATGGAGCCTACTCAAGATGAGGGTGTTACTAGTGCTAAATACGGAGGACAGATGAGAAAAATAAATAAATACCCATACGGAGGACAAAAACTTAAATACGGTGCAGGAGGAGATTTCCTAGCAGGAGCTTTAGGTGGATTAGCAGGTTCTATCCCTTTAGTGGGAGGAATGGCTAAAGGATTAGTAGGTAATGTTGCGGAAGGTATGGGAGCTGACATGGAAAGCTCAGCTGCAAGTATTGGTAGTGCGGCTGGAGGTATAGGTTCTATGGCGTTTAACCCTGCTGCAGGGTTTGGGTCTTTAATAACTGGCTCTCCCGCGCTTAATACAAATATATTTAAGAACGGAGGTCAAGCTAATGTAGACTTAGAAGCTGAAGCTGGTGAAGTAGTTGTAGGTAACGCTACAGTTAATCCAAATTATAATGGAGGGTATGCTACACAACACGGAGATTTACCTATCTTTACACTTGGAGGTAAATCACACAATCAAGGCGGTATAGGGATGAATGTAACAGGAAAAAAGCCTGTAAATATATTTACAGATAGTAAAGATATAGTAGTGCCTAAGGAATTTAAGAAGTACGGTAAAGGAAAAACATTCGCAGGGATTGCTACTTTAATGGGAGAGGAACTTGCAAAGATCTCAGCTATGGAGAAAGGGGATGTGTATGATAAAAATACAGCTAAAAGAATGAAGCCTACAGTAATGGCTAAGTTTGGAGGTCTTTATGATGCACAAGAAAAGTTTAAAGAAGAGAATGGATTTAGTAATCCTAATATGGGATATGCAAACATTGGGGGACCTTTCAATGGTATTAATACTGACTTTCAGATAGACGGTGGGTTAGGGTTAAGCAACGATCAGGGGCTTCAGTCTACCTACGGTTCTGGGGGGTACGAGAACATGCCAGGAATAACTAATTCTCCTACAGGACCTTTGAATATGACAAGTCCTACAGGCACTACAGGTGTTACACCTCCTACACCAGAAAGTGGCGGATCTAACCTTCCTTGGCAAATGTACGCAGCTAACGCTATTCCAGGGGCTATGAATATGGCTAAGGGATTATTCGGAGAAGCACCTACAATGGAGTTAGACAGAATGAAAGAGCAGGAATACCAAGACTTCAGCCCTATACTAAACGGCTACAACAGTAGTCAAAATAGAGGTTTAGCTCTGGGTAGAGCAGGACTGGAAGGTTCTGGAGCTACAGGAGCTCAGCTTAGAGGAGGTTACCAAGCAATGTCAAGTAACTCTCAAGCTAATGCAGGTCAATTCTACAACCAATTAGCTCCAAAGATGCAACAGTCTAGAATGGAGACAGATAAATATAACCAAGGTATTGCACAACAAAACCAACAAATGGGATTAATGGAAGATCAGTTTGCTATGCAAAATGACCCTATGAACTCAATTGTAACTGGAGCAGAACAACTAGTTTCAGCAGGTACTAATC
>TARA_R110001632_G_scaffold955_2_pt1 | contig 11991 bp, 11 predicted proteins | sample TARA_R110001632 | Tara Oceans TARA_R110001632 (sample SAMEA4398266) | marine metagenome | biome: Polar Biome; feature: [SRF] surface water layer (ENVO:00010504); material: water (ENVO:00002006), including particulate matter (ENVO:01000060) such as... | depth 5 m
TAAATCTTTGCGTAACCATAACGCAAGAAATAATGTTGTACACACCGCAGAATTTGATTCAGCTACAGTAAAAAAACAACAAGCTGAACGAAAACGAATCCTTAATGGCGAGCATACGCCACAGGAAACACAGGCTCGTAAACAAGAAATTTACGAGACTATAATTAAAGCAGAAAGGGCGAACTAAAATGATTGATGAAAATGAAGTAACAGAAGAAATAGAAATTGAAGAGCCTTCAGATGATATTAATGCTGAATTGGCTGCTGCTTGGGACAGCGTTGAAAGCGAAGAAGTTGAAGAAGTTTCGTTTGAAGCCCCCCAAGAAATAGAGGCAGAAGCGCAACTTGAAAACAAAGACTTAGAACCAGTTGTTAACGCGCTAGATCAGTCTCCTGCTGGGCTTTCTCCTGAAGCAAGAGAAGAATGGGCCAATACGCCTGTTGCGGTTAAAGAACATATAGCTCGGAATGAGCAAAGAATGGCAGGATTAGCTCAAAAATTTGGCGCTAACGCTAAACGCGCTGAATCCATGGACAGGTCACTAGCACCTTTTGCTCAATTGTTTGCCATGAACGGCGGGGCAGGAAATACGCTTCCAGGTTTACTTCAAACAGCCTCTCAACTTTCAATGGGTTCAGGCCCACAAAAAGCTCAAGCAGTTGCACAAATTATTAAACAATATGGTGTAGATATACGAACTTTAGACTCAATGCTGGTAGGAGAGGCTCCTTCTCAGGAATCTCAACAGCAGTCTCAAGTTCAAAAAGCAGTGCAGCAGGCCGTTGCTCCTTATCAGCAGCAAATGCAGCAGTTTCAACAACATCAGCAGTTTCAAGCGCAACAAGCTCAAAATCAAATTGTTGGAGAAGTTAATCATTTTGGCTCTCAGCATGAGTTTTACAATGATGTTCGTTCTGAAATGGCTGATTTGTTAGATATGTCTGCAAATCGCGGCCGAAATATGACTATGGAAGAGGCTTATGCTGTTGCTTGTTTAGGCCATCCTCAGATTTCCAAGATTATGTCTGCTAGAAATTCTCAGCAATCAATACAAAAAAAGCAAAAAGCATCTTCTAGCATTTATGGGACTTCTGGAGGCTCTATGTCGGGCGGCTCCCCTAATAGCGTAGAAGCCGCTTTAAATTCTGCTTGGGACAACGCTGGACGTATGTAATTGGTAGGTGTATATTCTCTGTACAGCTTTAGCTATGCAAAAAGTTGTATAGGGATATATAAACAAAAGCCATTCAAGCGGCTTTACAACTGAAAAGTCATTCAAGCGGCTTCTCTAAGTGTCTTGTCATTCAAGCGACAAGATAAAAAGTAATTAATTTTGTTACCTTTTAACTTAGGAGATAGCCACATGGCAAATCCAAATGTTAGCGACATTCTCGCTACAACCATTCAATCTCGCAGTAAAACAATTGCGGATAACGTCACACAAAACAACGCCATTCTTATGCGTTTGTCTCAAAAAGGCAAAATTAAGACATTTTCTGGCGGCTCTCAGATTATGCAAGAGCTTTCTTTTGCTGAAAACAGTAATGGTGGCTGGTATTCTGGCTACGACATTTTGCCTGTTGGCGTAAGTGACGTTATCAGTGCAGCTACCTTTGAAATTAAGCAAGCAGCGGTTCCTGTTGTTATTTCTGGCCTTGAAATGCTGCAAAACGCAGGTCGTGAGCGAATGATTGATTTGCTTGACGCTCGTTTGTCAGTTGCTGAATCAACGCTGTCTAACTTAATTTCTATCGGCTTGTACTCTGACGGCACTGCTGCTGGCGGCAAGCAAATTGACGGGCTTGATAAAGCTGTTCCTGCTGATGCAGATGCGGGTATTTATGGCGGCATTGATCGCAGTGTTCTCGCTAACGCATTTTGGCGGCCAATGGTGTCTGCTTCAGCTCTTGATCCAGACCCAGCTACTATTCAAGGTCTTATGAATGACTTGTGGGTTCAGCAAGTTCGTGGAACAGACCGTCCTGACTTAATTATGGTAGATAACAGCACATGGAGCACTTATTGCGCTTCTTTGCAGGCGCAACAGCGTTTCACTACTCCTGAATCTGGCAGCCTTGGCTTCTCCAGCATTAAGTTTATGGATTCTGATGTAGTTCTTGATGGCGGTATTGGCGATCAATGCCCCGCTGGCACAGCGTTCTTTTTGAACACTGATTACCTGCATTATCGTCCACACTCAGGCCGCAACATGGTTCCACTATCGCCTAACCGTCGATATGCAACCAACCAAGATGCTGAAGTGCAAATACTTGCATGGGCTGGCAACTTGACTTGTAGCGGAGCGCAGTTCCAGGGCCGATTAACAATGATTACGCCTTAAATGTTCGCCCGAACAGGAGGGGGCATCTGCCCTTTCCTGTTCTTTAGGGGCTAAATACCCCTCTTTTTGGAGAAATATATGTCATATAACGCAAGCCCTACATTTTTTGATGACGTAACTGCTGCTGCATCAAGGCAGGCAGAATACGCCAATCTTACTCAATCAGGATGGGAATCAGGCGGTAACGCAGGAGCCTCTAACGCTCACGGTCTTGGAATTAATATAGATGGCGGTGAATTGCCAGCTATTCCTACAATACCTGTAAACGGTATTGGCATGAATTGGACATTAACTGACCAATTTTCAGTTGCGCGAACCCCTCAAGTATCACAAGTAATTGGTGGGGCTGGTTTTGTACCTAGAGGCGGCAACGTAGCAACAACATGGGATACTACTCAAGCACTGTATACGCCTCAAGGCGCAGCAAGTTCTGGTGGAATTTCTGGCAATGGCAGTGCTGTTTCGCCATTAATGTCTATTAGTACAGCTACTAATCAAGTTGATGAGGCAGATGGAACTCCAGCTTACGATGCTTACCCAACTATTGACGGGCAAGCAACATTAACAGCACTTGATCCAGGCTGGGTTTCAGCATAAGGAGAGTTCATGGCTAACGGAACATTTTATTACCCTTCTACGCTTCAGGGAGGGGATTCGGCAAGAGCAAGAACTCCTAACGCGCAATGGTATAATGGTGTTAATCCTGGAGCTGGAAAAAACATTGGTTTAGGTATTAATGTTGATGGAGGGGCTTTGCCCGATATAACTGGCGCTAATAGCATTGGCATGAATTGGACGCTATTAGATCAAGGGTATCCAAGCGATAATATTCCTCCGCTGCCAAGAACTCCGCAGGGGGCTTGCCCTATAGGATGTTCTGCAAATGTTACGCGTACAGGTAACGTAACAACTACGTGGGATACTTCTCAGCCGCTTTATACATTATCAGGAGCCGCAAGTTCTGGAGGTAATGTACCTGTAGCGACAATATTTGGCGAAATTACTGTTGGTTCTAATCCTGACAATGTAGAAGGTTCGCCAGTTGAAGGCGCATCTCCAGCAGCCGTAGGAAAAGTTGCTCTTGAAACACTTTCTGATGGCTGGGTTGCTCAATCATTGATAACGCCTTATTAATTATTAGGAAACAATATGTCTATTAACAAACCTTCTGTATTTATAGGCGAAAACGATCAAGATCAACTTTATTTTACTCAAGCCAAAACTGGAATAAATACAACCGACCCTAGTGAAAAATTAGAAGTTTTAGGAAACATTAAAGCTGATTTTTTTATTGGCAATGGGTCATTATTAACTGGGATTGGTGGCGGGGGCATTAACCTAATTCCCTTAGACAATACTTGGACAGGCTATAATTCGTTTACAGGCATAGAAAGTCTTGCTATTCCCAATAATGGCAGTGGAACAGCTATTCCTACTTCCGCTATTTTAAACACTGCAACACAAACTATCACAGGAGCTGGAGATGCTGTCCTTGGGCAAATTCTACCTGCAATGATAAAAGACAGTGGTGTTTACAACTTAGACAGATCAAATATTAATGGGTCAGGTAGTCTTTTTTTTGCAGCGCCTACAATAAATATATCAGGGCCGCCAGCATTTTTAGGAGTTGCTGGCGGTTACTCAGTGCTTAACTCTGAAGCTGTTATTAACACTTCAGACAGCAGCACTAAAACAATGTCTAACTTTGTTATTAAACTAGCAAACACTTATACAAACACAGGTGGCGGCTCGTTTTCGCCAGGTGAAATAGGTCTTCAAACAGCACCTATACTTGAAGCAAATGTAACAGCAAACAACATGGTGGGTGCTGTCTTTGGCAGTCCAGTTTTACAGAACGGCGCAACAATGCTTAAAAACATTGGTGTACAGGTTTCGAATCGCGTTGGAGGCACCGATGCAAATGTAGCATATCAGTACGGAACTAATCTTCCATCTGATAATGATGTTTATTGTTTTTACTCAGCGGGTTTTCCCCCAAAATTTCATACTGGTGGTAGCGGATATTTTGGCGGAACAGTAGAAGTTAACGGTAGCTTCGATGCTAAAGGAAATGCAGAAGTTGCATTAGATTTAAGCGTTATAGGCGCTCTGCGTAGTTCTGGAGCAGGAACTGGCAGTTTTAAAGCTGGAGATAACGCAGGTCTTTTTAATCAAGGTGCTTATGCTGTTGCTATTGGCCGTAACGCCGGTAATACAGATCAAAATGAGCGTTCTACAGCTATAGGTATAAACGCAGGTAATGATACGCAAGGCATAAGCTGTATAGCTATTGGTGATTTTTCAGGGGAAACAAACCAGAACAATAGCGCCGTATCTATTGGTCAATTGTCTGGAAATTCCAATCAAGGCACAAGCTCTATAGCTATAGGCCGCCAATCTGGTGAGACAGATCAAGGTGAAAATGGCATCATCATTAACGCCACTGGCTCTGCACTAGATGACACCACTTTTGGTCACATTCACATAGCAAGTGATGAAGGCTCTATTGATTTTACTGTTTCCAGTAGCTGGACGGTAACAGACGGAGGAGTAACAGAAGTTATATTTACTAAAGAAGCGTTGCAAACAGTCGTGGCAGCATCTGCTGATTTCGCAGACTTCAAAACTAAAGTAGCAGCACTTTAATCTAAAGGAATAAGCGAAATGAAAAAATACAACGTAGAAACAGAAACAGTTGAAACTTACAGCAAACTTAATAATGTGACGTTGTTGCCAAGCGGAAAACTTACTTTTAACGCAGCTAAAGTTATTGTTTTAAACAATGGGGATGAAGTGTCAGATGGCGTTTCGTCTTCTTACGTAATGCTTGATGAAACTTCTGATTTGTATCAAGCAATCATGGCTGAATATTTTCGATTAACTGGAAAAATTAAATAAATATTGGGGCATTTGCCCCTTAACCAAGCTCCAAAGAGGGCGCAACTAAAAGGCGAAAGTTATGATTACAGAAGCAGATTACGGTGCAACAGATCAAGCAATGAATCGAAATTCTGAAGCAGGAGATGAAACATTGCTAGTAAGGTTTGAAAATGAAGTTAAAACTAACGAGTTTAAATCTAAAGAGGCTGGGTTGCCCATTCAAGAAATGGTAACTTTTATAAGCATAATAAGTCCTGGACAAAGAAACGAACAAGTATATCGACAAGTGCGACCAAAAGATAAACTTAGATTTCCCCGACACTGGGAAGCATTTAATCGCAGAGAAAGTTTGCCTCAAGCAGAAGGTACTGCTTTAAGTGAATGGGCAGGAGTTAACGCGGCGCAAGTAGAAGAGTTTAAGTATTTTCATATTACTACTGTGCAAGAACTTGTTTCAATTAGCGACACTAATGCTAAAAATATTAGAGGGTTTTATGCGCTTAAAGAAAAAGCTGAAGCATATCTTAAAAGTGCAGAAGAAGGTTTAGCAATTGAGGCTCTTAAAGAACAGCAAGCTATTAATGCTGAATTATTGACTCGTTTAAAAATGCTTGAAGAAAATGCTGTCGCACCTAAACAGCGTGGCCGTCCGAAAAAAGCAGAAAAACTAACAGAGGAATAAAGCATGGCCCGATATTTGAATGTAAATACCATTATTAATCGTGCTGCGGTTGAAATTGGCTTATTGCCTTCCGCTGATGCAGTGGCAGATTTAGGCGATACTTTTGTTCAATTAGAGGGCTTGCTAAATTCATCTGGACAAGAATTATGCGACTTAAATGATTGGCCTGTGTTAACAAAAACGCATTCTATTGTTACAACTCCTGCCGATACTGGTTCTTATGACTTGCCTGATGATTTCAATTACATGATAGATCAAACAGGTTGGGACAAAAGCAGAAGGCTGCCACTTGGCGGCCCTTTGTCTGCTCAAGAATGGACATATTTAAAAGGTCGCAATTTAACTAATCAACTTATTTATGCTTCTTTTCGACAGCTAGACGGGAAACTAGATTTATTTCCTAATCCTCCCCCTGACGGAATGGAAATTAGTTTTGAGTATGTCAGCAGAAGCTGGCTTATTGAAGAAGGGAAAACTGAGCCTACTATAGATACAATTACTGCTGGCACTAATGTTTGCATATTAAATCCTTTGCTTTCTATAAAATTTTTAAAATTAAAGTTTTTACAAGCTAAAGGTTTTGATTATGCTGCGGCAGCAATGGAATTTGATACATTGTTTTCAGCCAGCATTGGGAAAGCTACTGGGGCGCAAGTATTAAGTGCTTCTAGAAGTCGGTCAGGTATGCGCTATATAACTCCTTACGGCAATACTACTGATACTGGGTTTGGAATATAGATGAAAATCTTTAGGAACACCTGTAAATGAGTTATCAAAGAAAAAAAACACTAAGCCGATATGGGACGCAGTTTTCTGGCCCAACGGTTACTAACTATACTTTTCCTGCTTCAGTTGGAGGAATTAATGCGGCTTCTTCTTTATTAATGATGCCGCCAGAAGATGCTATATACATTTACAACTTAATGCCTAGTGAATACGGCATGAGGTTGCGTAAAGGCTATCGAGAGTGGGCTATAAACTGTGTTTCTGATAATACTCTTAACAATGACGTAAAAACTATTCTTCCTTTTGAGTCTAATTCACGAAATTTAGCTTTTAACAGACTTTTTGCAGTTACATCAGAAGGTATATGGAATGTAACAAACTCAGGAGAGTTAAATCCTACTCTGGCTATTGCTAATGCTTGGACTTTAAATGATGACCCCGCAGGGTATGGGGTGTCTTGTGAGTTTACAAACGATGCTAATCAACATTATATGTTTTATGCAGATGGCTTAAATGGTTTGTGGCAATATGTTCAAAACACTTCGCAATGGACTCAGCCAGTAAGCGGGACGGGAGATACTGAATGGTATACTTCTACTGGCCCTAATCCTGGCGATAGAACTCCTTTTCCTGTTAATGACATTGTGTTTGTTATGGTCTTTAAGCAGCGCATTTGGGTTATTTTGGAAGATGACAGTGATGCGTATTATTTGCCAATTGCTTCAATCTCTGGTCAATTAACTAAATTTGTTTTTGGCGCAAAAATGCCTCATGGCGGTAATTTACAAGGCTTGTATAACTGGACATTAGATAGCGGAATTGGCGTTGACGATATGCTTGTTGCTATTAGTCGTGGCGGTGACGTTATTATTTACCAAGGAGCTGACCCTGAAGCTGCTGCGCCAGATGTGCCTTTTGGCGCTAGAGGAATCTTTTTTATTGGAGAAACTCCAGCAAGCCGCAGAATTGCTGTTGATTATGGCCCCGATCTTTATATTCTTTCAACTTATGGTCTTGTTTCTTTAAACACTTTGTTAAGAGGCGAATTTATAACAGGGCAAAGCCCTTCTAAAAAAATAAGCCGATTTTTAAGAGAAGATGTTGAATCAGGAAAAAATTCTTCTGCTTGGCAGATTGTTGTTAATCCTTCAGACGGGTTTCTTCAAATTATTACCCCAGCTTCAGGTTCAGACTCATATTTGCAATACAACATGAATACTGAAACTCAAGGATGGGGGTTTTGGGAAGGCGTTCCTATATTGGGCGCTAATTCATTTTCTGGCGAATATTACATGGGAGGAGAAAATGGAGTTGTATATATTTATGACGGCGCTGTTGACGGCGTAACTCTTCCTGGCAGTAATATTTTTCAGAATAATCCTGTTTCTGCGCCAGCCGAATGGACTGTTGTTTCTGATGATTTTATATGTGATGGAAGCCAAATAGTTGAAACTGAATATAAAGTTGATTTAATACTTCCTCCTTTAGAAGTAGGCGTTGAATATGTTGTTATATATTATATAAAAGCAAATGCCGCAATTAATTTATGGACAAACAACGCTCCTAACCCGCAGCCTGTTTTTGCGTGGACTGCATCTAATTCTGAGTATTTTTGCAATGGAACTCAAACATCGGAAGCTAAATATGAAATAACTACAACTCTTGATTTTAAAGCAGGGTTTTTGTATACCATTACATTTAAAGGTATTTCTGGAAGCGGCCTTTATAAGCTAGCTGTAGGCAATGAAGATGTTAGCGAGTGGAACTCAGGCGATGAAGTCTATTCGTTTTCTTTTACTCCTACTGTTGATGCTAATAAAATGAGTATTATTGGAAATGTTTCTTTTAATGGATTTATTTCAGATATTAGTGCAACTCTTTCTGACGGAGCTGGATTGCATTCTGTTTCAATAGGAGCAGAATTAATGGCAACTCCTAGTGCTGGGTCTGGAATTTATAGCCATAATTTTATTGCAACAGCGCCTAATACTCAAATGGCTCTTGTAGGTAACGCAGATTTCCAAGGAACATTTTATAATGTAAGTTTAAACATAGCAGGAAACGCAGGAATCCCTATTAGTTTTAGATCGCTTACTAGCTTTCAGGCACCTGTTGGACATGCTAATTTTAACAGAGTAGGTTTTATTAGAACTATTGGCTTGTTGGCAGGCTCTTCTTCTGTAACAGTAAAAGCAATTTACGATTATGATATTTCTGAATATATTGCTGTTAATTCACCTGTAAGTTCAAAAACAACTTCTGGCTGGAACAGTGCTGTTTGGGATTTATCTAAATGGGACGGCTCTTTAAGAGGCCAATCTTTTACTGATGGAGCTTCTGGTATTGGTCGATCTTTTGCTGTCGGTATGCAAGGCAACTCAAACACTAGAATTAACATATTAGGCTGGGATGTTCTTTTTAATACTGGAGGGTTTTTGTAATGATAAAATTTAAACCTTTAACAACTCAAAAAGAATGGGAATGGGTTTCAAAAAGAGCAAAACCAATTCAAGTTGCAGATTCGCAAGGGTTAGTTGCTTACAATGAAGATACAAATGTTATTTGTGGCATTGTTGTTATGGATAATTGGACTATATCAGGATGTCATGCCCATATAGCTATTGATAACCCTATGTGCATACGAGCTGGACTGTTAAGCGAGGCTTTTTTTCATATTCATGTAACGTGTAATCGCAAATATGCGTTTGGAGCAATTCCTGCTAGCAACAAAAAAGCCTACAATTTTGATTTAAAAATAGGTTTTGAAGAAGTTGCTAGGATTCCTGACGGGTTTGCTGAAGGGGAAGATTACATAATTATACGTATGTCGAGAGAAAACAATCCTTGGCTGTTTAAGCAGATGAAACAAAAGGAAGCAGCATGAATGTTTTACAAAATCTTGAAAACTGGGATAAAGAAAGTATACAAGCCTTGATAGACGCAGTTGATCCTACTTTACAGGGAGGAAGTGACTACAATCCTTTTTCTAATGTAGAAGACTGGGATGAAAACGCTTGGAATACTTTAATTAATAAAGTTGACAATACTTTGCCAGGAGGAAACGGTGGAATAAATAATTTAGTAAATTGGGATGAACCCAGTCTGCAAAATTTAATTAACTCTGTTGACCCTACTTTACAAGGAGGAAGTGACTATAATTCTCTTGCTAATGTAGAAAACTGGGATGAAAATGCTTGGGCAAATTTAATCAATAAAGTTGACAATACTCTTCCTGGTGGAAACGGTGGAATTAACAACTTAGAAAATTGGGACGACGAAAGTCTGCAAAATTTAATTAACTCTGTTGACCCTACTCTTCCTGGTGGTAGCGGTGCAATTAACAACATAGAAAATTGGAGTCCTAGCGGCATTTTAGATTTATTAAATTCAACTCCGCTTCCATCATTTGATCCTACGGCTCCAGAAGGAAAAGGCTGGGATGCGTTTAATACTGGCGCTTTGGAAAGATTTAATATTAACAATAGCGTTAGCAGTTTTGATGAAGGTCAACTTCAAGGGCTTAGAGATCAAGACGCCACATATCAAGATGGAGCTGATAAAGCTAGGATTATACGAGAAGCGGCATTAAATACGCCTTACCCTTCTCAGGGCAATAATAACGGTGGAATTAACAACTCTGTTGACCCTACTCTTCCTGGTGGTGAAGCAACACCTGAAGCAACACCTTTATATACTTTAAATTTTGGGCTTACGCCAGAATCAACTAATATGGACATATTACAGGCAACAATAGGTTTGGATCGGTTTGATAATCCACAAGATCAAGAGCGTTTTCAAAATTGGATGGCTCCTGATTCACAAGGCAATGATGCTAGTGGCGGCAATGATTGGGCAAACATTTCTAACCCTACAGAATACACGCTTGGTCTTTCAGACGAGCAGCTAACACCAGCCAACCAAGTATGGTTTAACCAAATACTAGATTCGATTTTCACTAGTACTGCTCCGCCAAATCAAGCTCCTCCAGGTTATGCTAACCCTGCTCCAACTGGATACGCTCCCACCCCCAATCAAACGGCTATGGCTTCAACAGCGCCTACTGCTAGCTAATTAATATTTAGTATTACAGGAGAAAATTAAAATGGGAAATAATAGCAACGATATAGATTATTTTGAGCTGGCATCAATGTCATCAGATGCAAGTCAAGCCGCTCAACTTGATGAGACTTATACTAACAGGCCAGATCAATACACTCCGTTTGGTTCTACAACTTTTACAAGTGGCACTCAAGTTGATCCTTTAACTGGAGAACAAGTTCCTAATTGGACGCAAACCACCGCTTTGTCTCAGCCACTTCAAAATATGTTAAACCTGCAACAAGGCATTGACACTACTCAGTTAGAAATTGGTCAGTCGCTTATGGACAGAGTGGAAACTGATTTTCTAACACCAATGGAGTGGGGTGGTCTTAGTCCTATGGGTGAAGTGCCTGAAGCGCAATATACTACGCCAGAACTAAGCACCCAAGCACAATTTACTGCTCCTGGGGCAGATGTCCCAACGCAATTTACTACGGCAAATTCAGATATTGGCAATGCGTATGAAACGCGGCAAGCTGCTGAAGATGCTGTATACGGACAAGCTATGTCGCGTATTGCTCCTCAACAAGATAGCCAAAGACAAGCCTTAGAGTTAAAACTGAGGAATCAAGGATTAAATCCAGAAGATGCTGCGTGGAAATCTCAAATGCAGGGTCAAAATCAAGGTTTTAACGACCAAAACAACCAAGCTCTTTGGAGCGCAAACGAAGCTGGCCGACAAGAATCGGATGCTATGTATGGTCAATTAATGGGCCAAAATCAAAATGCGTTTAATCAAAATTTAGGGGCCAATGCACAAAACTTTGGTCAAATGATAGACACTAGTCAAAATTCCTTTAACCAAGATTTAAATGCTAATGCACAAAACTTTGGTCAAATGTTTGATATTAACGGACAAAATTTTAATCAGAATTTAACTTCTAACGCTCAGAATTACGATATGTCTATGAGCAATAGCGCGTATGCTAACGCAATTCGTCAGCAGCAACTGGCCGAAGACTTGACTAAGCGCGGCCAAAACCTGAACGAAGTTGTAGCATTAACTAGCGGCCAACAAGTTGGACTTCCACAAATGCCTAGCTTTAGTCAATCATCAGCGTATCAGCCAGCTGATTTCGTAGGGGCAGGAGTTGCACAAGCTAGTGCTAGTGCGGCTGCTGATCCCACTAACGCATTAGTTGGCGCAGCAGGTAGTCTTGGCGCGGCAGCTCTATCTAATCCTGCTATTTTTACAGGATCAGACCGCAGGTTAAAATATAACATTAAGCGCATTGGAACTAACAAAGGCTATCCTTGGTA
>TARA_R110001632_G_scaffold18408_1_pt1 | contig 11983 bp, 9 predicted proteins | sample TARA_R110001632 | Tara Oceans TARA_R110001632 (sample SAMEA4398266) | marine metagenome | biome: Polar Biome; feature: [SRF] surface water layer (ENVO:00010504); material: water (ENVO:00002006), including particulate matter (ENVO:01000060) such as... | depth 5 m
TGCATTTCTTGAGGTGAGGACGAAAGTGGGTTTTTGCCGTCATTAAAATACCCTGATGGACTCGGATTCATACTTGCTACCAGCATAAAACTACATGGGTACGTTACTGTAAATTTGGCTCTTGAAATAGTGACATCTCTATCTTCTAATGGCTGACGCATCACTTCTAAAACCTCTCTTTTAAACTCTGGTAACTCGTCTAAAAACAAGACACCATTATGTGATAATGATATTTCTCCTGGTCTTGGATATTGCCCACCACCAACTAATGCAACATTTGAGATGGTATGATGTGGACTTCTAAAAGGTCTTTGGTATAACAAGCCATGATCTTTTGTTTTGCCAACGACAGAATGGATTTTAGTAGTTTCTAAGGCTTCTTGCAATGTCATTGGAGGTAAAATTGATGGTAATCTCTTAGCTAACATTGTCTTTCCAGAGCCAGGAGGTCCAATTAAAATAATGTTATGTCCGCCAGCTGCTGCAATTTCCATACAACGTTTTATAGATTCTTGCCCTTTAACATCCGAAAAATCAAACTCAGGAAAATCGATATTTTTATAAAACTCTGCTCTTGTATCTACAATGGTTGGTTCTATGAGTTGCTTCCCGCTAAAATGATCGATAACTTCTAAAATATTATCTACGCCTAATACTTGCAAATCATTAACAATGGCAGCTTCTTTTGCATTTGCTTTAGGTAATATGAAATAGTTAAAGCCTTCTTCTCTTGCTTTAATTGCCATTGGTAAAACACCTCTTATAGGTTGCAAACTACCATCTAGAGAAAGCTCTCCCATGATAATATACTCGTTAATGTTTTCTGATTTTATTTGATTTGAGGCTGCAAGAATTCCAACGGCTAAGGTTAAATCGTAAGAAGCACCTTCTTTTCTAATATCGGCAGGCGCCATATTAATGATGATCTTCTTTCCAGGAAGCTTGTAGCCGTTATTATTTAAGGCAGCCGATATTCTATAGGAACTTTCTCTCACCGCATTATCTGGCAATCCTACTAAATGATATCCAATCCCTTTATCAATATTTACTTCAACGGTAATTGTGGTAGCTTCTATGCCGAAGACGGCGCTACCATATACTTTTTCTAACATTTCTTTTTCAATTAGCAAGCTAAAGATAAGAAAAAATCTATTTGAGTGTCTTAATTATTAAACAATGGTAGATTTATATACCCAAGTTGATTGGTTAGAGTATATTTTATCCTAACCACATTTTAATAAATGATATTCTGTACTTGTAAAACATTGAACTAAAAGTTTCTCTAAATTATTATTAATAAGATTAAAATTAATAAACAGGCTAAAAACAATATCCATTCATTTTTTGATCTTTTGATTTTTTTTAAAAGAAAAGCAAGTAATGTTAGAGTTAAAAGCGAAATTAATGAAATAAAAAATAAAAATAAAATTAAATGACCAGCTCCAATTCTTTCATTTATAATGATATATATAAATAATAATATTAAACTTATGGTCGATAAATAAAAGATAGCTTTTAAAATTTTTAACGAACTATTTTTATATTCTACGTAAATAAACCCTATTAAAGATATAGCTGTTAAAAACGGGATAATAATATTAAATATTATAAATAAAAGTTTGTTGTTATAACCATTGGTTATAAGTAGATAGAGTGAAATACCTAGAGTGATAGCTAGAATTAATATATTTCTCGATAGTTTCTTGATTGTTTTTAAATTATTCATTGTGTTTATTTTTTAACAACCCAAACCACTTATTGGTCTATTAATAGAATTATCACTTCTATTGAGAGATTAGGTAATTGCTATGAAAAATATCCAGAAGAAATAACAAAAGCTCATCTTTTAGATGAGCTTTTTATCTTTTAAGCTGAATTTCTACTCGCATTGATATTCCCAAACAATGAACGAGTGACCATTTTTTGGTAGGTATCTAATTCTTTTTTTGAAGGTTTTTTAGATTTTAAAATTTCTTGAATCTTTTTTAATGCAAACTGCTGAATCGTTAATAAAGGCAATACAATATCTTCTCTCACCTCTATAGAAGCTTTACCATCAGGATAGTTTTCCATTAATTCAGTATGGCCTGCTATTTTTAACAACAATCTTTTAGTTGTCTTGTATTCTTCATAAATAAGCTTCCAAAACTCTCCAAATTCTTCATCATTTGCCATGTAAGCTGTCAACTCAAAAAAGGATTTCGTTAAACTCATGACACTGTTTTCTAGCAAGGTTTTTAGAAAATCAGAATTGTTATAAAACTCAATTACTTTATCAAATTCTCCTTGATCTTCATATTTTTTTAAGGCTGTTCCAACACCAAAAAACCCGGGTACATTTTGTTTTAACTGACTCCAACTTCCTACAAAAGGAATCGCCCTTAAATCTGCAAAATCTAAAGTATCAGATTGAGAACGTTTACTTGGTCTGCTTCCAATATTAGTTTTTGCATAATATTGAAGCGTACTCATCTTTTCTAAATACGGTAAAAACTTAGGATGATTTTTAAAATCTACATAGGTTTTATAACTAGTTTCAGCTAAATCATTCATAATAATTCTATTATTAGGACTGATTTGATCTCGTTGAAAAACTTCATTCTTAATCCCTGAACTTAACAATTGTTCTAAATTATATTGAGAAGAGTTTAAGGTTCCGAAATTTGAACTAATAGTCTGACCTTGAATGGTTAATTGAATCTCTTTGTCTTCAATAGTTGGACCTAATGATGCGTAAAACTGATGTGTTTTTCCACCACCACGAGCTGGAGGTCCACCACGACCATCAAAGAAAATAACATCAATGCCAAATTCTCTAGAAATCTGGGTAAGTTCTTCTTTCGCTTTAAAGATAGCCCAGTTTGCCATTAAATAACCTCCGTCTTTGGTTCCGTCAGAAAAACCTAACATAACGGTTTGCTTGTCTTTTCTTAAGGTGACGTGTTCTCTATATGATTTGTTAGAATACAAAGTCCGCATCACGTTTAAAGCATTTTGTAAATCATCAACGGTTTCAAAAAGCGGAATCACATCAACAGGAAGTTGTTCACCAAAACCTGATAGATTTAACATGGCAAAAGTCTGCATTACATTCAATGTAGTTTGATTGTTGCTAATAATATATCTATTAGCACCACGTTCTCCATTTCTATACTGAATCTCTTTAATCGCTTGAATAGATTCTAAGGTCTTCACTAACATTTCATCAGAAAATATTGAAGGATCGATGTCGCCTTTTATTTCTGACAGTACTTCAACTTGTTGATCTTCGCTTAATTCTAAATAGTTTTTTGGAAAGGTAGTATCGTTAGAATCTAATAACTCTTTTACCATGTTGGTAAAGGCGTTATGATGAACTCTACTATCTTGTCTAATATCTAATGTGGCAAAATGGAATCCAAAAATGGAGACTCTATGGATAAGGTCATCTAAATCTTCAAGAAAAAGAGATTGATGATCTTCTACCAAAATTTTGCGTGCTTTGTACAATTCGGCTAAAAGAATTTTTTGTGAAAAGTTGACAACCTTGTAGCTTTTAGTAGCGTGCTTATGTAATCTTCTTTCTACACGAGATAAAATTTCTTCAATTCCTTTAAAGGTGAGTCTCCTTTTAATTTGTCTTACATCTTTATGATAGTTTTTAATAATGGTTTGACGTAATCTTTCAGCAACTTTTAAGGTAATATCTGTTGTTACAAAAGGGTTTCCATCTCTATCACCACCTGGCCAAAAACCAAGATCTATAATTTCATTATCTAATATATCTCCATCGTAAACATGCTCTTGTACATAGCTATAGATCTTACTAATGGAGTAATAAAGTACATTTTCTAAATACCAAATAAGACTTACAGCTTCATCATGTGGTGTCGGCTTTTGTTTCTTGAAAAAAGGAGTTTTTCCTAATTGGGCTAATAAATTTTTGATAAGCAGTAAATCACTATTCTTAATAGCTTTGTCTAAATCTGTAATAATACCTAAAACATTACCCGGATAAAACTGTGTTGGATGCGCAGTTAGTACAATTCTTACTTTAAATTCTTTTAGATGTTTTTGTAATTCTTCTTTTTTATTCTGAGAGAATGCCGCTTCAGTAGAACTTCGTAAAGTCCCTATTCCGTCCATATTATTGACCGTTGCAAACTCTGAATCTTCAATAGCATCAAATAATACAATTTGACGTTCTATATACTGTATAAAACGAAACAAGAGATTTATTTTTTCTTCTTCTGTTGGATTCTCTTGGTATTTATTGAAAAAAGCTTCTACAATCTCTGTTGGATTTTTCCCAAGTGAAAACCCTTTTTCACAAATTTCATGAAATAAAGGAAGTAAAACACCGGTATTATTAATGGTATCATAAGGTAATGTCATAAATATACTATTGTATATCTGGTATTTTGACAATACATTTTCGTTGAACTTGGAAAGTTTATGAGTCATAGAAATCTCTAAAAAATTGAGTAGGGAAGTTACAAAAAAACCTCTTTTCATAGAGAATTATCCTTGTTTTCAGTGAGTTATTTACGAAAACGTTGTAAAAAAGCTACTTTATTTTCCTTTAGGAAGCCAACGATTCATTGAGTATCCAAAGAGAAGTCCGCCCAAAATCCAAAAAGGAAAGGCGATGAGAACTTTTTTTAGTGTAATAAGTTCTTCATTATAATAAGGAAATACAAATGTCATAATAATAAACATTCCAATTCCCCAAGGCAATCCAATTTTGATAATTTCTTTTCGTTTATTTGTCATTTTCAAACGTTTCTTTTCCTTCTTTTAACCACTTAAAATAAGTATCTCTATCGGTGTATTGTTCTGCTCTGTGTAGAATTTCTAAATCGGCAGTCATTAGAACATAATAAGGTTGCGAAGCTGTTTGAAAGTTAACGGTTTGAAATGTTGCCCATTTATCGCCAATAGTTTCTATGTCTTTTAATTTACCATTATCTCTTTTAAACTGAAATTGTTCAGATTCTGGTAATTCTTTTCTGTCATCAACATACAGAGAGATTAAGATATAATCATCTTTTAAAAGCTGATAAATATCGGGTTCACTCCATACATTTTCTTCTACTTTTCTGCAATTTACACATGCCCAACCTGTAAAGTCTAACAAGATCGGTTTGTTTTCTGCTTTGGCAACAGCCAAGCCTTCTTCAAAATCCTTATAGCAATTTAATCCTAAAGGACAGTCGCTTTCTTGCTCGTAAATACTATAGAATTGCGGAGGTGGAAATCCACTTAATGCTTTTAAACTCCATGTAGGACTTTTAAATGTTCCCGGAATTAAATAGACGACAAATGAGAGTACTAAAATCCCAAATGAAACTCTTGAGAAAGATAATTTTTTATCTGGTCCATCATGAGGGAATTTTATTTTTTTCAATAGATACAAGGCTAATCCTATAAATATGAGAATCCAAATTCCAATAAAAATCTCACGCTTTAAGAATCCAAAACGAATTACTAAATCGGCATTTGATAAGAATTTAAATGCAAAAGCTAATTCTAAAAATCCTAAAACTACTTTAGTGGTATTTAGCCATCCACCAGATTTTGGTAACGAATTTAACCAACTTGGAAATAAAGCAAATAAGGCAAATGGTAATGCTAATGCAGCCCCAAATCCAGTCATCCCCGCACTTAATTGCATTGCTTGATCACCTGAAGTATTTAATGACCCAGCTAATAAGGAACCTAAAATTGGTCCTGTACATGAAAATGAAACTATGGCTAAGGTTAATGCCATAAAGAAAATTCCGACAAAACCTCCAACACTAGAAGCAGAATCCATTTTGTTCCCCCAAGAGCTTGGCAATGTGATTTCAAAGTATCCAAAGAAAGAAAATGCAAAGAACACTAGAATTGCAAAGAAGAAAATATTAAGCCAAACGTTGGTAGAGATGTTGTTTAAAATACTTGGATCTAATCCATCAACTAAATGAAAAGGAACGCTTAAAAGAATATAGATTAGTACAATGAAAAGTCCATATAAGATGGCATTACTAACTCCTTTTGCTTTGCTTTGAGATTGTTTTGTGAAAAATGAAACAGTTAATGGAATCATTGGAAAAACACACGGGGTTAATAGAGCTAATAAACCACCGGCAAAACCTAATAAGAAGAGGTTTAAAAGACTTCCACCTTCTTCGTCCTCATCAGTTGCGTCTTTTAAAAACGCTGTGTTTTTTAAATTAAGTTTTAAACTATTGGAAAGTTTTGTGCTTTTGTCATCTAAAACAATCACTTCTTTTGTTAGAGTTTTTCCGTCTAAAGTAAAGGTGTAATCGTCTTCAATTTGTATACAAACTTCTTTACAGACTTGTGCAAAAAAAGTTACTCTAACAGTAGAGATATCGTTGTTGGTGAGTTTAATTCTCTGAGTAACTGTGCCTTTTTCTTTAAAGAAAATTTCTTCCTTTTCCCAGACATCGCTATACTCTTTATAGGTTTTACTTTCTGTTGCTTTTCCTATCAATTCAAAACCAGTTGCATTTTTTGCAATAGAAATATGTAACGGTAAAGAAGCATCTTCCGGATTGTATTGAGAGTACAAATGCCATTGATCTAAAATGCTAATCTTGAAAATTAAATCATATTCAGTTTCCGAGATTTTTTCAATAGAAGTTTCAAAAACTGCTGGATTTCTTTCTGTTTGTGAAGAAAGACTTAAGGATAAGAATAAGATAAAAAGCGTGAAGAATTTCTTCATCATGTTAAAGATATTTTTAATCGATTGTTGGTTGATTGGTTTCCAGCAAAACGACTGTCTTGTCGCATTCCAATCACCCAAATAATGGTGTTATCGGCATTGCAAAGAATCCAAATTTTTTCTTTATCAATGAGTGATAATTTTTTGTCTTTAAAAAGCTGACTCAGTTTTTTACTTCCTGTCATACCTATAGGACAAAGATAGTCGCCATAACCCCACTTTCTTACAGATAAAGGATACTTTAACAAATCTTTGTCGACGATGATTTCATTTTTGTTTTCAGGAATATCATCAAAAGTTTCAAGCATAGAGATTGAAATAGGACTTGTAATTTTTTCCGTTCCTTGTTTAATAAGAAAGGGTTTTTTTGCTAATACATCTTTGTTAATCGTTGTTAGAATCAAAAAATTTCTGTCTTTCAATAATCGATATGTTTTAGAAAACACTTGTTTTCCTGGTTGTGATTCAATTAAATCAACAACATCATTCCATTCTGTAAATCCATAGGAATGTAAGATTTGATATAAGTATGCTTTCTTGTTTTTAAGTTTATTTAATTTTTTAATGTCAATTTTGATGACATCACTTTCATAAATTAAAATAGTTGATGAAACATTTTTGATAGTATCATCAATAATGGTTTTACTTTCATTTAAGTTTTCCAAGGTTTTTTGAAAGCTTTCCAGTAGATGTGGATTAATTTCTTGTAAAATGGGAAGGACTTTATGGCGTACTTTATTTCTGATATATTTAATCGTTGCATTAGATCTATCTTCTCTCCATACAATTCCGTTTTTAATAGCAAACATTGTAATTACATCTCTAGAAAACTTCAATAAAGGTCTTATAGATTTGTTATTAATTGGTGGAATCCCAGTAAAACCCTCTAAACCTGTTCCGCGTGTTAAGTTGATTATAAATGTTTCTAGATTGTCATTCGTATTATGGCCTGTTAATACATATTCGTACTGTTTATTTTCAATCAATTGATAAAACCATTGATAGCGTAAATCTCTTGCAGCAACTTGAATAGATATTTTTTTCTCTTCTGCATATTTTTCAGTTTCAAAAGAGCTTGTATATACAGTTACACCGAGTTTCTTGGCAAGATTTTTCACAAATGTTTCATCATCATCACTTTCTTGTCCACGTAATTTAAAATTACAATGGCATAAAGAAAAATTGAAACTTAGTTGATGACATAAGTGCGCTAACACAACGCTGTCTATTCCGCCAGAAATGGCAATAAGGATTTTTCCGTTTTCTAGAAAAGGAAAATTTTGATGAATATGTTGTTTGAATTCTTTACGCATAGTAGGTCAAAAATAATATATTTTGATGGCAACTTATAGTCTAATTTAGATCACTTGTTTTCGCAGCCAAACCCGAATGCTTTTTCTAAGCGATTCTTCAGGTCTTGGTAAAGGAATTGTTTTTCCAAATTGTTTACTTCTCTTAAATTTTGAAAACGTAATTTTTAACTGTTTCCATTCTTCAGGATACATTTTTAAAAATGTATTAAACATCAATTGTTCAGAAGGTTTTTCAGTTAAACTACTTAAAGTTGCTTCAAATTTTTCTTCTTGATCAGGAATCATAGCTTACTTAGATTTTGATAAAACAAATTTCATTGCCTTTGCTTTTAATAGGCATTCTTCATATTCTTTTTCTGTAGTAGATTTAGCTGTAATAGCACTTCCTACTGAAAACGAAACATACTTTTTTTCTGAATTATATAGGATGCTCCTAATGACTACATTAAAATCGAAATCGCCATTTGGCATAAAATAACCAACAGTTCCTGAATACAAACCTCGTTTGGTTTCTTCCAATTCTTCAATGATTTTCATAGCAGAAATTTTTGGAGCTCCAGTCATGCTACCCATAGGAAATGTGTCTTTAATTACATCAACTGGATGTACATCGTCTTTCAATTCAGAGACTACCGTAGAGATCATCTGATGTACTTGTTTAAACGAATATACTTTGCACAATTCTTCAACCAAAACACTTCCTTTTTTAGCCGTTTTAGATAAATCGTTACGAACTAAATCTACAATCATAATATTCTCTGCTCTTTCTTTTACATCTCTTGTTAAATCTGATGCAATTTTTTCATCAGCAATCGGATTTATCAATCGTTTTGCGGTTCCTTTAATCGGTTGAGAAATGATTTTATTTCCTTCTTTTTTTAAATACCTTTCTGGTGAAGCAGACAATAAATAATGTTCATCAATCTTTACAAAACTTGCAAAAGGAGGTTCAGAAATTGTATTTAAATCTTCATAAACTTCCATAGGATTGATCGTCGTGTTTTCTGCATAAAACTCCTGACAGAAATTGGCTTCATAAATGTCTCCTCTGTGAATATGCTCTAGAACTTTCGTTACTTTTTGATAGTATTCGTCTTTATGAATTCGTAGTTTTATTTTAATTTCTTGTTGATGCTGACTCTCTTCAATCACTAAATTACAAATCGCTTCAAAGTCAGATTCAATCTCATCATCGATCATTGCTAAATAATGAAATTCGATTTCATCATTCTTAATAAATAGAATTTTTTGCGGCTGAAAGAAATACAAATCAGCAAAATCTAAACCATCGTAATTCTTTGAAGTTAATTTTTCTGTAGAGTTCTTTACATCGTAACTGATGTATCCAAACAAATAATCTTGGGTGGTAGATTGGTATTCTTTGAGCTTGTCAAAAGCATGTACATAATCTGTTTTAATACTTGTAAACTCATCAACAGCAAGAATGCTTTTAAAGGAAGTATAAGGTTCATTATGTTCATTTGAATCTAACCATACGGCAGTTTGGTATTGCTGTGCCCAGCTCAATAATTTTTTATTGAGATTTGTGATAGATTCAAGGGAAAATGTACGAACGGTTCTTTGCATTTCGGAGGCAAAAATACGATTCTATTTCTTAGAAATAGGAATTTTTAAACTGATCCCAGTTTCTAAATCTGGTGCATTATTTAATTTAAAATCTTGTTGAATATACAAGGAAAGAGCACTGTTTTTTCTTCCATAGGTATACAAAATAGACCAAACCGTTAAGGTTTCATACAAAGTAGAAAAACCATTATGCCAACCCGCATTAATGTCTTGCCAATTACTTTCTCCATTTAAAAAATAATAGTCTCGTTCTTGAATTTTGTTATATCTGGTTTGTAACTGATAATTGGCAGAGAATGCATGGTAGTTTCCTTTGCGAGTATATTTTGTGAACTCTACATTGAGTTCTCCACTTCCCAAGAATAAATTATTGCCAAATTCGATAGGATTTCCATACGTAATAGCTCCTTTTCGCAAGCCTGAAACTCCAACTCCAACTCTAAATTCATTAGTGCTTTTGAAGGTCCATTTTTTATGAATATTAGCAGAAATCCCAACATCTAAAGAGGGGTTATATTTAGAAGTATTAATACCCAAATGAGAGCCAAAATTGACAAACAAATTCTTTTCTGGATTAAAAATTTCTGGATAGTAAAAATGATTCACTTCAACTCCTGCAAAAATAAGTTGATTGTTATTTAGACTCAAGGTTCTATTATTTCTGTCTGTGTATTCAAAATTCATTTGATTCATTCCAAAAAAACGTCTTCCAAACGGATCTTCACCGCCAGCTACATTGCTATGAAACCATTCAATACTTTGATCGTTGGTGAAAATGGTAAAAGGAAAATTTCCTTTAGTTGGCATAAATGTTCGCGCAGTAAACTTGAGCTCGTGTTTGTCTGAAATTTTTGTTTCTACTTCGAAACGAAATACTTTAAAAACTGCATCAATATGAATGTTTTGATATTCGGCAGGCGTTGTTGCTTGATCTACAAACTGAAAATTTCTATCGTACCATATTTGTTGACTTAATCTTTCTCGTTCTGCTGGATCTAGCGGTTGATACATTTCTACAAATGGATGAAAGCTATTGGCGCTTTCTAAGGTGAAAGAAAATGAAGTTTTTTCAACAGGTCGTTCTTTAAAGTTTTGGTTGATTCTCATATGAAACAATCCAAAATGATGTGCGGTAGTTGTATTGGGTTTATCGATTCCGTTTTTGAAAACTAGGGAATCTTTTTCTTGCGCTGAAAGCAATAAACTAAAGAATAAAAAAAAGAGGACAAATCTTTGAATCATTGTGTAAATGTAACTGAAATGTTGAAAATAAAAAAGCAGCCATTAGGCTGCTTTTTGTAAGTTATATAATTTAGTTTTTATGCGTTTAAAGGCTTCCCGTCCCAAGCATCTTTTGCAGCTTCTTTAATTGCTTCAGAATAGGTTGGGTGACCATGACAAATTCTTGCCAAGTCTTCTGCAGAAGCTCGGTATTCCATAGCAACGGCAGCTTCCATAATTAAATCGGCAGCTCTCGCCCCCACAATATGAACTCCTAAAACTTCGTCTGTATTTTTATCTGCCAACACTTTTACAAATCCGTCAACATCTCCACTTGCTCTAGATCTTCCTAAAGCTCTCATCGAGAATTTACCTGATTTATAGTCTACATTAGCCTCTTTTAATTCTTGTTCTGTTTTTCCTACGGCACCAACTTCTGGCCATGTGTATACAATTCCAGGAATTAAATTATAATCGATATGTGGTTTTTGTCCTGCTATAATTTCAGCAACTACAACACCTTCTTCTTCGGCTTTGTGTGCTAACATCATTCCTTTTACAACATCACCAATAGCATAAATGTTAGAAACATTTGTTTGTAAATGATCATTGATTTCAACCTGACCTCTTTCATTTACTTTAATACCAACACTCTCTAAGCCTAATCCGTCTGTATAAGCTCTTCTTCCAACAGAAACTAAACAATAGTCTCCTTTAAACTCAACTTCTACACCTTTTTTATTGGTTGCTTTCACTGTAATTTCATCACCTTTTCTATCTACAGAAGTTACTCCGTGACTAGTAAAGAATTTTACACCTTGCTTCTTTAAAACTTTTTGTAATTCTTTAGAAACATCAGCATCCATTGCAGGAACAATTTTGTCCATGTATTCAATAACGCTCACATCTGACCCCAAACGTTTGTATACAGAACCTAGTTCTAATCCAATAACTCCACCACCAATAACGATCATGTGTTTTGGAATTTCAGGAAGTTTTAAAGCTTCTGTAGAGGTAATAATTCTGTCTTTATCAATTGAAATGAAAGGCAGTGTAGACGGTTTAGAGCCTGTTGCAATAATGATGTTTGTTCCTTCAATAGTTTCATTTGAACCATCATTTTTTGCAATTTTCACATGCGTAGCATCTA
>TARA_R110001632_G_scaffold10322_2_pt1 | contig 11964 bp, 13 predicted proteins | sample TARA_R110001632 | Tara Oceans TARA_R110001632 (sample SAMEA4398266) | marine metagenome | biome: Polar Biome; feature: [SRF] surface water layer (ENVO:00010504); material: water (ENVO:00002006), including particulate matter (ENVO:01000060) such as... | depth 5 m
ATATTTTGCTCTATTTACAACAGTTTGATGATACCTTTCAGGTAATAAAGGTGTGTCATCAAAAGCACTTAACTCTGTATGAGTTTTAAAATATTCATAGTTAATTGCATAATTATCTTTATCAGGAATAGGAGTTAATCCAAAACTTGTATGATTTTGTGTTCTATACACATAGTCAGGTCTTTCATAATTTACACCTATATCAAAATCTTTATTTGTATAATTTCTTAAAAAATCATCATAAGAAATATATTTTAATTTATAAGGAGTAAAATCTTCTGCTACTTTAACAAAATCTACATAATAATTTGCAGAACTACTATTAGCTAAGCCTATATAAATAGTAGAAGTAGTTGGAGTAAATACAGTATTATAAACAGAACCTTCACCTAAATGAGTAATATCTATATTAGTGTTAATAATGCTAGAGTCTCCTGAAGAAGTTCCTACTTTTAAATTTACTGTTCCTCCCATTACTCTTATAGCAATTTTATATTGTCTATTAGTTGTAACACTAACAGCTTGAGTAACTTCTGAATTATTTAGTAGTAATCTACCATTACCTAAAGCAGAATATGAAGGAGAACCTGATACTGTAGTCCAACTAGATATAGCACTTGTAAATTCACTATTTGCAATAACTTGTTTAGGTTGTAAATAAAAAGATTCAAAATCTACTTTTCTCATATTTGTAGGTAAAGTATATTCTTGTTGACCTACTATTGTATCTTGAACTGTAGACTCATGTAACCAAGCCCATTCTACTTCTGCATTATATAAATCGCTTATTGCTTTATTAACAAAATCTTTAGTAGAAGTTTGTACTCCTCTACTAGCAGAAAAAGAACTACTAGATAGTTCAACTTCATTTAATTCTCTTAATACACTATTGCATAAAGTTAAGTAATTCATTTATATCCATTTCCTTTTTTGTTGACGTTTAATTCTGCTTTCTTTTTCAGAATTAGAAACTTTTATTAAACCTTTTTTTTCTAAGGTATCTCTTTCTTGATAACCTTGATTAACCATGTTACCAATTCTATCTCTTAGTTTATCTTCACTACCTCCACAATCACTAATGCGAAAAATCTTAGGAGCAGAGGGTAAACGTATAATATTTTTTTTGACTGGAAAGTCTCTGTCTTCATAAGACAAAAGTTCTTCCCAAACTTTTTTTGTTTTTATATTTTCATAAACGTATATTGGCATATAATTTTCTATATATTTAAAGGGGGAGTTTAATCCCCCTTAATTAAATATTAGTTACGCAAAAGTTGATGTTTGTGCATCAGCATCAGCAAGTGTCGCACCATTATCTAGTGAAATAACACAAGCCCATACTCTTACTTTTCCATTTACTGCGGCTGTAGCAATTGTTGCTCTAATGGCATCGGCAGCAGAATATGCATAGTTAGCATCTACTGTTACTTTTTGCCCTGCAGCTTGTAAATTTACTGCGGCTACATACTGGTCTGCATCTACACTATCTCCTAGTGAAATTGTACCACTTCCAGTACCTACTGAAAGAATATCAAAACCTGCAGCTAAAACTAAAGAATTAGCGGGAATAGGTAAGATATCTAAAGTATCGCCTGAAGCATTTGTAGTAGAAGAAAAATCTACTACGTCTGATATTACTCTTGGTATACTAGAACCCCTTGATGAAGGGATGTTAGTAGAAGTAATACTACTATTGTAAGCTGTCATAATTTATTTTCTCCTATATTAATCGACTAAAATATGCTCTGCAATTAAAGCATCTGAACGAAGTACTTTTCTTCCGAATACGTGTAGTCCACGTACAACGTCAGCAAAAGAATCAGGGTCTCTTACAACTTCAATTTTTGCAATATGATTTGCAGTTGAAGCAGCAGACATATGACCTGACATTACTTTTTCATAATTAGATGTTGAAGAAGCAGGTAAGTTATTGCTCATATAAAGCATAAAACCACCAATATTTCCTTCATACACTTTACCATTTCTTAATACTCCACTAGCGTCTCCTGAGAAACGAGTGTCTAGTAATTTAGAATCGGTTTGCTGTAGTTGCTCATAAAAAGCAGGTGAACCTATAAACCATCTGTTTTCAAATGGAATATCGGATGCATTAAGTCTCTTACCATGGTTAGCCAATAAATTTAATGGGTCAACCTCGGAACTTCCAAAACCTACATCTTGTCCTGAGCCGTCTGAACCAATAGTTGTTCCGGCACCTGAGAATAAGTTTGTTAATACGTTTTGGTCGTAAGAGTTTTTAAGAGCATATGCACCTGAAGAAGTAGCAACACTCTCAAAATTAACGTGAGAATGTCTTTCTTCAATGTCATCTACTTTAAATGCAAACGCACTAGCTTGGTCAACAACCAATGTAATTTGGTCGTCAGCTAAGTTTTGTGGGTTTACGACTGAACCTCTTGTGTAAGCTTGTACACTTACTACAGGTTCTTTGATAATTTTCACAGTATCGCCAAAATTCTCAATTTCTCCGGCATAGTCTGTATTTGTGATATCCTCAACAACAGACGCTCTTCTGAAGAACTTTTGAACTTTTTGACTATATATCTGAGGGATAAAATTATCGTTGGGCAAGTTTCCGTAACCGGAACTTCTTGATATTGCCATATTAGTTACCTCCTAATGGTATTTATATAGTGTTAAGTTAAGTTGTAATCCTACCTTCTCTTTTAGCAAGGTCGATTTCTTTTTCTAACTTATCAAACTCATGAGGTTTTAGTTTAGAGATTTCTTTAATACTCCAAACTCTTTTATCCTGCATTTTGTTTTCATCGCCTGTTCGAGTTTTGGTAACAGCTTTCGCTGCTTCCGCTTTAGCTTCTGCACTAGATACTTTTGGTTTTCTAGATAGACCTGAATCCATCTTATATAAATCAATTGCTCTAGCAGCAAGTTTAGAATTATCAAAATTATTGTATAACCAATTTTTTATCATATCATCTTGCTTATCAGCCCACTCATGAAAATTATCGCTATCTTTTATTTCATAAAAATCAGGGTGTAATTTTAATAATTCCACTTCTGCTTTTTCTCTTGATAAATTTAGTTGAGCATTTTTAATCTCTTCTAATTTAATCTCGACAGCTTTTGTTTTTTCATCAGCTTCCTCATATGCTAATGTTTTCATAACATCATACATTTCAGGATTATCTTTTCTCCAATCGTCTAATTCATCTTTAGACATATGGGGTAGATAGGCTTTCTTAGTAGCTTCCTCAACTTGCTTTTTAAGTCTTAAAAGTTCATCCTTGTGTTTTGATAGTGTAGAATCATAGTGGCGTTTAAGGTCATCGTACCTTTTTTTAAACACCTTATCTTCAGCACTTGCAGGGCGTTGGTCATCGGGAGTAGCCTCTGAATTTTCTTCGGTGTCCGTACCATCGGTAGCTGCAATCTGAGTGTCGTCATCATCTTTGTACACTTCCTCACGATTTTTATTTTTATAAGGTCGTGGACTAGCTAATGATTCTGATTTAACTTCAACTTTTTTATCAGTTGATTCTAAATTTTCTTCGACAGCTTCAGTTTGCTTATTTTCTTCTTCGTTCATGTTAACTCCTTAAAGTTACGTGGGCTGCGAACGGAAACAGGTAGCACTTATTTTGTAGTAAAAATAAGGGGGTTAGGTTATCCTAAGTAGCCCTTGAAACATTAGAGAAATTCTAATGCTTTCCTACGTTTGTAGAAACTTGTTATTTTGCTTTAGTATATATAGACCCTCTACCGGAAAGTCCTGAAGATGTTTTATCATCTTTAGGTTTAGCATTATTTTGACTAGTTGCTCCGGTAGGTGTGTTAACAGTTCTAGAAGGAGGACCTGAAGTTTTAGCTTTTCCTGAACCTTCCGTAGAACCTGTTATAGAACCTTTAGCTTGTCTATTAGGTTCTCTATCTCTGTTTTTATCTTTTATTAAATTATCTAAATCTTCTATTAATTTTTTACGTTCTTCATTTTCTACTGATGTAGTTGTAGATGATGTACCGGGAGGTCCTGAAGGAGATTCATTACCTTTAGCAGCGTTTAATTCTGCTAGTGTAGAATTATATTGGGCTTTAAATGTATCAGGATAAAAATCACCACCAAATATAGTTTTTCTATTTAAGTCTAACTCTTCTCCAGTATAAGCAGCAATAACAGCAGAAGTGGCTCCATTACTTCTTTTTTGTAAAGCATTTAATATAGCATTTTTTGTATCATCATCTTTAGCCATACTTATTGCCATATCAGAAACAAAATTATCTTGTTCTACTCTATCTAATTTTCCTAATTTATCTTGAAGTTCTCTATTATCTGTTAAAGCTTTAGCAACAACAGGAGCATTATTTATATAGTTATCATATTTAACTTTATCTATTGTAAAATTATAAATACCTTTTTTATCTTCTATCTCACTACCTGAGGTTATAATATTTGCATTTTTAAATTTATTTATAGTACCTTCCATCATGCCTTTTTCAGCATACTGCATACCTCTACCTAATAATCCTAGAGGCTGTACTACTTTACCTAATTTACTTTGATTTAATCCATAACCACCTTTATCATCTATAGCATCAAAATTAACAGTTAAAGTATTACCATTAACTTTTAAAGCACCTATAGAGTCGTAGTAACTGTCAGGAGTAAACATATCAGATATTCTAGTTGCTGTTTGCATAGGATTTTGTCCCGGACCAAATCTATCTTTATCTTCTTGCATACGTCTTTCTTGAGGGGTGTCATTATTTCTTTGCTGTACCATAGGCGTTGCAACTTTAACATTTGCATCAGTAGTAGCTGTGGTTGCATTTGTGGTAGTAGTTGTAGTAGTATCTGCAGCTTTATAAGTTGGCATAGGTGGAATAAACACTTTAGGTTTTTTTGTAGTTTGGTATTCTTGTTTCCACATATTAGTGCTGTTATCATAATTAAGTTTTATCTTGCCTTGAGTATACAATCCATAGTCTTCTGTCTTTGTTGTAGCTTTAGTTAAAGCATCTGATGTTTTTGTTTCTGCCATGTTATTTACTATTCAATTGTCCCTTGAGGGCTAGAGTTTGGCGAAGAGAATTGAGCTTCCCCTGTAGTCGGAACACTTCCAACTCCAATGTTGCCACCTCCAACGCCCGTTGCGTCTGTTGGATTTGCTCCTGCAGGTACTCCTCCAGGACTTTCCATGCCGGGGAATTGACTAGCATTCCCAGTTGTTTGACTTCCATCTTGACCTCCTGTCATTCTGTTATATAAAGCAGCTTTCTCAGGGTCATTAACAACTTGGTCAGGGTCAATGTCCATAGATTTAGCAATCTCTTTAAGTATAGTGTGAAATTTTACGAAAGGTGCTAATGTAGGGTTTGATGCTACCTGCATAAACGTCATTAGTCTTTGAGACCTTACTTCTTTTTGCATTAAAGATGATGTACCTTTTGCTTTAATAACTAAGTCTCCTCTAATCTTTTTAGCCTCTTTATTAAATTGCATATTCCATGCAAATAAAGATTCACCTAAAGGTCTTAAAACATAATCATCAACATTTTTTATAACTGTTTTTATACTAAGTGCTGCTGCACCCATTAACATAGACATACCTGCCGCTGTTCTTGTTGTACTTTGTACTCCTGTTTGACCATGAGAATAAGAAGGAATACCTGTGGATTCATCTGCTAATTGTCTAAACTTATCAAACATCATTAAATTTTCATTAGCGGTATTGGGAAACTTTAAGCCATGTATAGCTGCTCCTGTTTGTCCGCTCTGTCTTCTAAATATTTTTCCGGGATATACAGACATATCTTGACCGGGTACTAACATTGTTTCATCAACATCAAATACTAAATTACCTGCTAGTGCTAAGTTATCAATTGCCATTCTTGCATGACCATTCATAATCTGTTGTGAGTCATCCATATTTTCAGGAACACCTATACCAAAAAATTGATAAGGATTTAACTCATAAGGGCATACCATAAAAGGTAATCTTGAAGGCGTAAAAGGATTAACTACTAATCTTAAAACATGACCATTACATATCCATGCATTAATATCTACTTCATTTAATACATCAATATCTTCATCGTCTATTGTTAAACCTGCTTGTTCAGCAAGTTCTTTATCCATCTTACCCCAATACTCTAAAACTTCGTATCTATCTTTTTCGTAGTCTGCTTCATTTTCTCTGTCTCTTAATGAACTTTCATAACTACGTTGTTCATAATTTGGACCTGATTGTATAGCATCTTTAATTGCTTCTTTTCTAAAGAAAGGTCTGTTAAGTAAATCTCTTAAACTAGATGCACTTAATTTATGTCTTTGAATAACATAATTACAATCATCTAATGATGTAGCTTCAGGGTCTTGATAAAAATCCCAACAACTAACTGCTTCTACTTTAGGAACACTTTTACTTTTAGGATTATAAAATAACTCATCAGTATCTTCATCAGTATTCCAACTATGAACTTTTTTTTCATAATTGAATGGTCCTTTTAAAATACCTGTTCCTAATAAAACCATTTCAAAGATAACGTGTCTCATAGCAGTTGTAGCTAAAGATTCATCTAACTGGTCATGAATTATTTTTTCCATATTCTCTGCAGCTTCTCTTGCAGGTTCTATTTGAGGCATTGATTTTAAATCAGGTGCGGGACCTTCTTCAAAAGGTAGAGAACCATATTCTTCTTTTAGACCACCTAGAATATCATTAATAGTTGCACCCGGTTTTATTTCTTTGCCATCTCCCGGAAATCCATAAGGACTTTCAGGTTCAGCTTGAGTAGCTTTGTTTTCAGGTTTTAAGTGTGCATATTTAGCAACACCTTCAGGCACTATAGTAGGCTCTATACCTACTGGAAATTTACCTTGAGAAAATAATACTTCAATAATTTGACCATAAGCAGCTAAGACTTTAGTTTTTGTAATCTTTACAAATACTTTAGATTTTTCATTTTCTCTAAATGCTAAATCTGGACCATAGATTCCTCTATAGTTTCTATAGGCTCTTAACCATCTTTTTTCATCAAATAATCTATTATCTTCAGATTTCTGAAATTTATCTTTTATTAATGCACTTAGACCATAAAGTTCACCTTCTTCTTCTTCAAGGTGTTCTATAGCATCAGTACCAGTATCTATGTCGTCTTTACTTACCATCAATTAATATTACTTATATTTCGCCTTGTGAATATTTCTTAAGTAATGATTTATCTAAAGATGTTTTGTTTGTTTTAGGATAAGCTACATTTACTCCACCTTCGTAAGCATCTTTTGGAAAAGCACCACCTTGAGTTAAAAGGCTGTTCTTAACGGCAGTATCACTAGCTGAAGATAATTCACCTTGTTTGTAAGTTTTACCTAAGTCAGATTTGATGTCCATTGACATTTTACTTTTTTTCATCATTTTTTTAGTTCCTCCTGAACTTTGCTTTTTAAAAAGCTTATTAACCACGGATTGTCTACAAACACAGTCATAAGTCCATTTGTTAATGTATTTACAATGTGTTCTTCCTTATCACCTAGTTCTTCTGCTAAACCCCATTGATACACTATTCCGTGTAGTATTTCGTGCATCAAAGTATTAGCTTGTGATATGGCATCTTCTTCAGAAGATAATGAAATAATACCTTCCTTATAAAGAAACTGTCCTAAAGACTCTGTTTGAGTATTCCAAACTTTGTCATTAATTTGTAAGTTATAATTTCTATAACCTATTTTAATATTTTTAATTTTTTTAATATCCAAAACTTTTATCTACTGGTTTAAATTTTGTTTCTCTTGATAATGGAGAATGATTTTGAAGACTGTGAGGATGCGTTGGTCTACTCATACACCCGTATCTTAAAGCGTCATAAGCATGGTCTTCTGCTTTTGTATCTACATCTTCACTATTATTTTTATCTAATGGTAATGCAGGTAAAGTTCTAAGTAAATTAGTACAATTATTTAGAACATATAATGCAGGTTCTTCTGTTTCTTTATTTACTTTTAGTCTTTTGTGAATTTCAATTTTACCATTAACACGACTTCTAGGACTTCTATCTGATGGTCTCCATCTACAACCTTCTTTAATCATTGTTTCAGCAATACTAGGACCTATATCCCCTCTGTTAGCCCACGTAGATGAGTCAAGTACTCCATAACGAATGTATTCACCATGTTCTAATTCTAAAACTTTTTGTGCAAATTCATCTGCTGTAATACGTTGAGTATATAATTCTCTATATACATACATAGTATTATCATGGTCTACTGCAAACCATAAGCAACAAGCGGGTGAACTATATCCCCAGTCAGCTGCTCTAAACTTCATCCAATTATTAGGTATATCAAAGTTATCTAATACATGAACGTTTTTACTAAACTCAGGAAAACTAGAATCTTCAAATGCATCCCAATCACCTTCTAAAAATTGTTTTCTTTGTATCTCAGGTAAAGAAGATAACATAATCATATAATCATCTGTTTGCATTAAGTAAGGATTATCTTGCAACTTAGCAGGAATAAATCTTCTTGTTATAATCTTTTCACCTACCATTGTAGGAACTTTTACATCAAAAGATTTGCTAGGTTCACCGGGGTCTACAAACATTTTTTTAACCCAATGAGAACCTACGTTTCCGGGGTTACCTGTTGCCCTAATATAAACTGGTATCGTAGGGTCAACACTTCGAAGAGATGACCGAAGAAAATTATATATATCTTCGGTCGGATATTGCGGTAGTTCATCTATTCCAATCCAAGTATATGACTGTCCTTGGTAACGTAGTACGTCTGTCAAATTCTCCGCATATCCAAACTCTATTCTAGCACCTGATGGAAATCTCCATTCTTTTTCTTGCTCTCTCCACTTAGCACCGGGATAAGCTTTAGGATAAAGATTAAGAGAATGATTTATAATATCTCTTAGTTCAGGCATTGTGCGTCTAATAAATAGACCTCTATGTGCTTCTTTGTGACAAAATCTTAATGGGTCAATTAATAACGCATAAGATTTACCACCACCTCTAGCCCCTCCGTAGAATACTTCTCTTTCAGGTGCTGCTAAAAATTCTGTTTGTGGTCCTTCGTTTGGCTCAAAGATAACTTCTCTATCTTGAATAACTTTTTGTATACTAGGTGTAGTATCTTCAATATCTTTTGTTTCTAAAACTGTTGAAACTTTTCCTTCTAAAGCATTGTCAATATCTTTAAGTTTTTCTTTTTTTGTATGATATTTATTTTGTTCGTTTTTATACTGGTCTCTTGCTTTAGTAAGTTGCTTATAAGAGTTGTGTAAAGCTTCAGTTGCTGATTTTTTAGCTTTAGCAACAGAATCTGAAATTTTTGGAGATGCTACTTTTCTTTTTCTACCTTTAGAATTAGGCTTAGGTGGTTCTACCAACCTCGCAGCATTATCTTCCTCAATCCCATGCCCGTTACTTTTCTGTTTGTCTTTCTCATTATCCATTCTGCAACTTCCTTATATGAGCAATTTTGTAAATACTTTTCTGCTTCTTTTAAAGCGTTTAATTCTTCTTCTACTGGAATTAGTAAAGATTCATCTATATCATCTACTTTATAACCAAAAGGTATAACTCTTGCTTTACGCCTTCTTGATTGATAACTATTTTGTTGTTCCTGTTGTTCCATCTTTAGGGGGTAATATAAATATTCCTGTAGCTTGTTTTATATTCATATCTATTCTTTCTCTTTTAGAAACACCTACTCTATCCAAAATTTGTTTTGCTGCTTCCATTCTAATATTAACTCCGGGTGTAGAGCCGTCTTCATCTAAGGCATTTATCATACCTAATGCAGCTTTAGGAGAATGAGCAGCTAATACTTCTTCTGCTCTATTAATAATTTCATCTTTTAAATTTCTAACTAAGTCTGGATAATAAGATTCAGAGTATCCTGCTATTTCAGCAGCTTGTCTAGCGTTACCACTAGCTTCACCAAATAAAGCAGTTAAAAAAGACTTTTGTTGTTCTGATAATTCAGTTTTTTTAGGTTTATCTATATTAAACATTATATGTACCTAATTCTCTATTATACACACGATTGAAGTAGTTGTAAATAAAAATAATCATTATGCTACTCCTTTTTTATGTTTTTGTGACTTAGGAGGAGATTTTTTACTTCCTCCCTTACCTGCCCAAAATAATTTATCTGCCCAATAAGCAGCACTTTCTTTACCTTTTGCAATGTTTTTACCATGCCTAGCTTTAAAAGATGCTCTAGCTTCAGGAGAGTAATTATGCCCCATTTTCTGGTCACCAAAGCGAATAATCTTTATACTTCCACCTTCCTTTACAGCAACAATGCCTTTTTTAGTAGGGTGACTAGGTGTTCGCTTTGGTTTATTAAGACCGGATAAGCCATAACGCTTAAGTTTACTCTTGTCTGATTCAGATAAGCCTGACATATACTAGTTAAATTTTTTATTTTTAACTTTGTTTTTAATAATATTAAAAGACTGTATGTATGATTCACCCATTCCCATATTATTTTTTCTAGTATTTAACTCATCTTTAAGTCTTCTTTTTTGCATACCTGTAATATCAAGTCTATCAATTTGACTAGATAACTTTCTAGCATTTTCTCTTAAAGATTTAATATCTTTGCCTGTAAAAGATATATTTGCTCCAAAGGTACCACTTCCTTTAGGTTTAGATTTTTTGTCTCCAAAACTTGATGGTGCTGACCTTACTTGTTTACTGTCTAGCATATCATCTAAACTATATGCCTTATTTTTTTGCATATTTTGTTTATTCTTTAAATCTTTATTAGATAATATTGTATTAGTAGATGTATTAGTTTTTTTTCCTCTACCACCTTTACCTGAAGTATTTTTTGTTTTTGTTTTTGCTCCACCTGTAGGTAAGAAACTTAAACCTGTACCTACTGCAGCAGTAGCTGCAACTGACTTACCAAATCCACCTAGTTTAGGTATTGCAGATTTAGGTTTATTTACTCTATCTAACATCTTTATTTGAGCAGCACTAAGCTTAGGTTCTTTTTTAATAGTTAACTTTCTAGGTTTAACAACAGTTAATTCTTTTGACTGACTACTTTTGTTTAATTTAAATCCTGATTTTTCATAAAAATCTTTATTAGGTTTTATATTAGTTTTAGTAGCCTCTTTATTGTTTTTATTAAATTTTTTAGTGCCTTCTTTTTTCTTTAGTTGTTCATCAAAAGAATCTTTTTTCTTGACTCTTTTGCTTGGGTTTTTATTAGCTGTTATTTTTTTAGTAGACGTACCTTGTTTTACTGTTACTGTTCTACCTTTATTAAGGTTCTTAGCTTTTACTGTTTTAAATTTATTAGCGTTATTAGCTTTTTTTATTAAAGCCTGAGTTATGCTTTTTCCATTTTTCTTTGCGTATTGTTTAGCTAGTGCCAGTCCGCCTCTTTGTAAAAGAAATCTTCCTAGTATTCCTACTGCTATTAGTGGTAGTGCCATTATTTTTTACCTCCGTTTTTATTCCTTTTAAAGGAACGATTTTTAGTTTTATTTACTACACGTAAATTATCTTTTTTGTTATTTTTAGGATTACCATCCTTATGGTCAACATCTTTACCACTTCCCTTTGTGACTTTACCTTCTTTTTGTAATTTACGTCTAGCTTTGTCTCGAGAAACTCTTTTTTCTATCTGTTCTTCTTTACCTTGATAGTTTTTATATTCTTTTTTATAATCTCTGCCAGTAGATTTATTTCTAACCCTTTTCTTTTTAGGTTTCTTTTTATCATCTTTATCTGACATTAATATTAAGGTTTTTTAAACATTCCTTTAGTTATATCTGAACCTTTTTCAATTTTTTTATTAAAAACTTTTTGACTTGCTAACCTATCTTTTCTTAGTTTATTAGTTTTTTTAATTATTGTATCAAAATTGGAATCTTTAACAGAACTACCTAACTTTGTGTCTTTAAAATCTTTATTAGCTATTTTTTTATCTTTAACAGATTTTACTCCTTTATCAATTTT
>TARA_R110001632_G_scaffold40574_1_pt1 | contig 11964 bp, 9 predicted proteins | sample TARA_R110001632 | Tara Oceans TARA_R110001632 (sample SAMEA4398266) | marine metagenome | biome: Polar Biome; feature: [SRF] surface water layer (ENVO:00010504); material: water (ENVO:00002006), including particulate matter (ENVO:01000060) such as... | depth 5 m
TATGGTAAACTATCTAAGGATAATTCCTCTTTTAGTTGGTTTAATTGGTTTTTTGTTTCGATAAGGTAGAACATACCCTATTAATGTATAAAAGATTTATCTAATAACCACCTCCTCCGCCACCAGAAGAAGGATATAGATATGAAAAAGATTGATCTTGTATTAATTTTTCTTCGTTTATTAATTGATATTCGTTAGGAACAGAGAATAAAGTATTTAAAAAAGGAAATATTCTTTGTTGTTTTTTAATATTTAAATTATTATTATATTCAGTATTCCCCCTTAAAAACCATTTTATTTGTCCTGTGTTGTATAATCTATAATCGAAAGAAGGAGATTGTTCATATAATGACTTGTAAGTATGCTTACTAATTTCATTATAACCATATTCATGGTTTATTCTTTTTATAAAATATCTTATAAAAAAACCATTTGTATAGTCTATTTCTTTAGGTGGGAGTTTAGAACTTGGGATTTCCTTTGCAATAGACAAAATTTTATATGGTTCTTTTTTTAATTTTAAATATATATCAAAATCTTTTCCCCCTCCAAATCTATTATCTTTACTACGTGGTTTTGATAATTCTGCTCCTAAATTTAAAGCGCTTATACCAGTATAATATTTCCCATTACTTACTTCTATATAGGGACCAATATAATTAGTCTTTTTCATTTTTAAGATAAATTCACCCCCCGGGGTATCGTGAATTTTTATTTTAGATTTTGGGAAATATGCCATTTGTTAATTGAAATAACCTGTTAATGTATAAGGTATTGGGGCTGCTACTAATGTACCTTGATGGTTAAATGTATTAATAAAATTATTCCCATAAACAAATTTATTACCTGTGCTTAAATTTCTGACTGCTGGTTCTAGATCTTTTGCAGTAACCTCAGGGTTATTACCACCCAATTCAGTTGGTAATAAAATAGTTGATATATTATCTTTCATAGACTGCATTGTAATATCCGTTCCTCTATAATCTGTTCTTCCTTCTATAAATGCTCTTGAATTATCCATCAGTGTTTTATTTAAAAATCCTTCAAGAATCAAATTCATTCTTCTATCTAATAATATATCATTTGTAGGCATATTCCTACTATTATAATAGGAATGCATAGCATTTAAGGCTGTTTTTCTATTTATTATTGCACACCATGCATCATTGTTAGGACCCCCTGTATGCTTACCTTGTGCCTCATAAGTAACTTCGTATGCTGCACATCCCTTATGATTTCCACCATCATGTGCTACTCCCTCAAGATCATAATAAACTGTACAAGGAGTTACTAACATTGATTTAAAACTATCACCTACAGAAGTTGCGGCATAGTATGATTGTTTATATGTGGGTCCAGTATTTTGACCTCCTGTATGGTCACTGTGTCCTTGTATATCACCAAATTTAATAGTACGTAATTCAACTTGATCTACTTCATACCTATTAAATATAGATTGAGCTATATCACAACAATCTTGTTGGTAAGCTGTAATGTCGCCCCCTCCTGTTGCCCCCACACCATGGCTGTGTGCCTCTGTTGCAACAATTGCAACTAAAGTCCAAAAATCTGCTTCTACTCCTTGGGATTTTGCAAAGTCCCCACTATCATCAGTAACCCCCATAGGATTACGACCATAAACAGATCTTCCATATGCGTCTAAAGTGCCCATTTGAACAGCTACAGCTGCATAATCTGCTGCTTCCCCCGAAGTCATACCCATAGAACCTAAAGTAAATCCTGTCGATCCCTCATCGCCTTCTGGTTGTAAATCTAGTAATATTAATTGGCCTCCTATTTCAGTTATCCAATCTTGGCCTTTAGTTATTTTATGGTTTATACTTGTTACAGCAAAAGCTACATCCCTTCCTCTATACCCCTCAGGTAATTTAGATTGTTGTAGCCTAAAAATATTACCTATAACTATTCCCCCTATACCATCCATTTTAGCACTAAATTTTAAAGGAATGATTGATGATTTAGGCATTTTAAAATCTATTTTTCTAGATCCCACATATAATTTATCATTATATCTAGCTCTGTCTTTTTCTATTAGATCTGTTTCTGTTTCACTATAAGTCATAGTTAATTCTAAGATTTTTCTTTCTAAATCTTGAGCTTTATTAACTGCATTTGATATTGTTTGTTTGTTTGATTCTTCCTCCCCACCTATCATGTTACGTTTATGATTATATAGCTGAGCTGCAATTTTATTAGCGTCTTTTTCTAACTTTTGTCTATTTTTTAATAACTTATCTTCATCTGGTTCTTCAAGTTTTACAAATCGATTTTTTATATTTTTATTAAAAGCAGCAAATGATAATTGATCTAAATTTTGAATAGATTTAGGTGCTTGAGCAGCTATTGATATTGTTGAACTTAATTTTTTATCAATAGTAGTATTAAAATTAAAATCTCTTACTATAGAATTTTTATCTTGAATATTAAAAGTAAATAATTCTTCTGGGACTAAATCTGAACTATAAGACATATCTATTACACTTACTATATTATTAGGACAATGTAATATAAATTTATGAGTTCCAGCACATGCTCCTGTTATGTCATTTTCCCACACATCTTTAAAAAACTTAAAAAGACTCCAATCTTCCTTATCTCCCCCCTTTTCATCAAATCGCATACCTTTATATTTAGCTAATAAATAATCAATTCCTATCCATATTAGACCTATACTTTTATTAGTAGCTGTGGGTGTTCCTGAATCATTACCTTCTAGATCTTTATATATAAATTTAGTTTCTCCCACTAACATATCTTGTCCTGTGAATTTTACTAATGCTGATTCTACTTGGTGGGGTAATAAACATATTTCAGGGTTTAAACTTCCATCTACTAAACTAGCAAGGTCTGCAGATACTGTTGCTCCTGATATTTCTTCTCCGTCTTCATTTTCCTCTGATTCTGTATCTGTATCAGCTACTGCATTTCCTTGCCAATCTGAATTAAAATATATAGTTGTTTTAGGATTAAAATTATAATTTGAATATTCTAAATATTTATTAGCTAATAGGTTTTCTTCTTTATCAACATCATCAACTGATTGGGGGTTGCCCCTATATGAGTATGAAACTATCTGATCTGTTTGGTTGCATTCCATCACAAAATTATTTATTATTTCTACTAATAAATCCCATCGTATATAGTCATATTTTGATTCTGGGGCTTCCATATATCCTGACTCATTAGATGCTAATGTATTTAATAAATCTCCTTTTCTAATAAGGAAGGAATCTAAATTAGGTTTTGGTTTAGCTGGGGGGGCTACTGGAAACATTCTTAAAGAGGGAAGTTCTAATAATTTTTTAAAGGCCTGATCTAGTGTAGCTACTATATTATGGGGGGAGGTTGCAGTAGCGTAGTCTAAATTAATAAAAGCTAAAGGGTCTGGAGCCCCTCCTGCATCAGAGCCTTGTAACATAAGAGGTACATTTGTTTTATACGCATCAGATGCATCTGATGATAAAAAATTAGCTAAATCTAATTCGTCTGCCATAACTATTTACATTGTTTTATTATGTACTAAATACCCTTCAGCAAAATAATTATGAGTTCCTTGTACTTCAAAATTATATACTGTTTGTTTATTTGTATTTAGTTCTATATTAGTGATTTTGTGTTTTGATCCATCTAAATGTAGTAAATCATCTCCTATATTCAAATCTCCTGCTTCCACCCATTTTTTATTTATATAAAAGGGGTGGTTACTTGTAGTTTTAATTTTCTTATTTATTATTAATCCATCTATAACATCAGGATGTATAAATGTTTTTGTTACTGTTGAGGTTTCAACTTTGTTAGTTTCAATATTGAATGTTTTTACTATATCTCCCATCTTAATTTGTTCAATAGGTAATTGACCATCAATCATTTCAATCATTGTTCCTTCTGAAAAACAGTAAATCACTGTAGATTGGGTTAGGTTAATTGGAGGAGGGGGTCCAGCTGTCTTTTGTTTTATAGCTTCCATAAATATTTGAAAATTATCAAGTAATACTTCATCCTCTCCTTCATTTAATTTTATTCCTTCATATTGTCTTTTTCCTTTTAATCCTTCTAACATTTCCCCCATAGATATTATAGTAGTAGAACAATCATACCCCCCATCTACTCTTGCTTTCATTTCAAAGTTTTTACAGGTCCCCAACATAGCATCATAATTACCTGAAGAGTCTGATATTTTATTAAATATTATATCTTGTAAAACAGATTGAGGGAATCCTTCTTTAAAAAATTCTGGAATAATAGGAAAATCAATTTCTTTTTTACCCTCATTACTAATATAAGGACCCCACCCCCACTCTAATAAAAGAGTAAAACCTGGTCTCATATAAAGTAATTCTAAAATTTCAAGTTGTCTTAAATTATGACAAACAAAAGTAATTGTTGCTTCACGAAGTGAACCATAGGCTGATTTTGATTTGACTTTAGCATCTATAATGCCTGGCATTGGTACTATACCATATCCCCCAGATGCATCTGAACGTGTCCAAGGATCCCCATAACTTCCTCCTTTAGCTCTTTTAGTGAATAAAGGATTTTTGGTTCCATCTGGTAAAAGGGGCTCGCCTTCTACAGGATCTCCATTTTCATCTAACTCGGGGTTTCCAGAAAATCCCCCCCGTGGACCAATTTCATTTAAACCTGATGGATTATCTTCTAATCTCCAATTATAATGATTAGAACCAGGACTAATTTCTTCTAGACCATCAGGTAATTTAAAATCTGCTATATTGTCCCTCATAGTTATGCCTCCTTCTAATATCCAATTTTTAGCTAGATTTTCTCCCTTCCACTTAGTTGCTTCAAATGTGTTTTTTTCTAATACATGTTCATTTCCTCTTAAATCTAAATCTACCCCTGAACATAATCTTAAAGTACATTGTTTTTCAACAGTATTTGTAAAAAATGCTCCTGCGGGGAGTTTAGGGATTCCTGGAACTGTGTGTCTTGCGAATCTATCTTTCTTTGTATCTCCGTGTGCTAATATTGCTTCTCTAAGTCTAAGTTGTTTATCAACATATTTAGAAAAAGTACCAGTGAATATAGACATAACTTATTGGTTTGATTTTTGATGATTTGTTACTATACTATCAATGTTTTGGGGGATTCTTATTTCTAATCCCGGTTTTAAAATAAAACTATCTCTTCTTATTATGTTTGGGTTTGCATTAGCTATAACCCACCATAAATCTACATCTTTATAAAACTCATTTGCTAATAAATCAAGTCTATCTCGATCAGAAGTTATAACGTATATATCATTTATAGAAAGAGGAATTGGGGGGTAGATAATGGGTTTATAATATTTCTTTTTATCATATCTTCTTTTTACACCAAGGGATTTTATTCTAGAGGGCATGTGTTATTTTTATTTAAGTTATTATTCTGGTGGATCAACTTCAACACCTTCAAATAGTGACATTGGGTTAGCGAAATCAAATTCTTTCTTTTTAATTACCCCCGCTTGCGGTGGTCTATTGAGAGTGTCTATTGATCCTAAATTATCTTCTACCTCAGAAATTTGATCAAATTGTGATTTTTGAGACATACCTGTTTTTGCGAATGTATCGTCAATTGTTTCAACTGGTTTTGTTAACCAATCTTGATATTTACTTAAAGCTCCATCTATTGCTTGAGGTAATATGAATGGAGTATCTACTCCTTTTTGTGGTAAGAAGTTGTGGATAGGAGTAAATGATAAACTCACATCTAAAACATGAGGTAAAACTAACATTTGTGGCTCACCTTCTTCAGGACCATCTACATTTATTTCCCATGGGTAATCCGTATCCCATTTTAAACCAATCTTATTTATTACCCCAGGTATTCTATTCATCCAATGTCCTACTGTCATTCTCATGTATGGGGTTCTCATTCTACCATTACTACTATAATCAGGAGCTGTGTTACTTATTAAGAAATTTAATTTTCTATATAGGGGCATCATTTCATGACGAGATTGTGCTGCTATTTTAAAACTAACACTTATGTCTCTTGAAAATCCTTTATAAGTATGGAATTCTTCGGCTCTACCATTATATTCAAAAGTGTTATGTTTTGCGGAGAAATTATCAGATACATCATCTAAAAATGCACGAAACACCATTACGTCTGAATGCATACTTTCCGCCTTTGGTGTGTCATTATCTATTGCTTCAAATCTAAAACGAATCATATCTCTATGAGAAAAACCTGTAAAGTTACCTGTTCCTTTATCTTTATATACATCAAGAGCATTTATTTTATCTATTTTTTCAGGCATAAAATATGAATATTTCCATTCACCTGTTTGGGTCTTAGATGCGTCTTTTTGAGAGGGGTTAAGGGGTTTACCAGGATCTCCTAAACCAAGTCTACTTTCTCTATGGTATGTTCTTGTTTCAGTGGATTCTGTTATCTTTTTATTATAATTAAAATAAGATGCTCCAGTTCCTATTAAAAAATTTCTTGAACGTGTTGCATCTGGGTGTGTTTCAAACATTCTGTCTTTAATTGTACCTGGTCCTAGAAATTTATTAGAATAATTATCCATTGTAGTGTTTGTATATCTAAAATGGGTTGTTCTACCTATCCCTAATATAGATTTAGGTCCACCTAAATAAGAAAATAATTCTTCTCCATTCCCCGTTAGAAAGCCTAAAACGCTTCCTAAAGTATCACTTATATCATCCCCTAATCCCCCAAATAACCCTAAATGTTGTGTACTATCTGATATTTTATTTTGTTGTAAATGAACTAATCTATTATTAGCTTGAGATGTTAATGAATCCTGAAAATTGTCATTCTCTTTATCATTTGTTTGCCATAGACTTTTTTTAGTTACATCATCATACCCATAATTTTGTCCTGGTATGAATCCTGCTCTTGGCATAGCAGTTATTCCTGATGCAACTGATGATAACCTTGTGTTTAACCCCATGTTGTATACCCATTGATTGGGGTCGGGTAATCCAAATAAACCAAAGGTAAGTGTACCTAATTGTCCTAATAATACATCTCCAATACCTTTTTGGGGGGAATCCACTCGAGGATTCATTAGTTGAAGACTTGTTTGTCTTAATTTAAATCTTTCTCCTTCAGGAGTATTATAAAACCTACCTATTCTTGTCCAATCATCATCTCTTCTTTTAATGTTAAAAGAAGCTCCTCCTCTTAATAATGAATTAGCATCTCCAATTTCTAATTTATCCTCACCATCATCATTAAAAGAATTATCTCTTCCCCCTATAGGGAAAGATAAAAGTTGATCTTCATCGAATGAAGGTGGTGTGGGTTTTGCTCTACTAAATTTATCGAAGTATTCCCCATTTTCGTCTGTAAATAATGTTTTTATTCCCATTAGGTGTTTTCATTTTAACTATTGAAAATTGTTTGAGGTCCTGCATCAATATAATTCCATCCTGGTTTTAGATCAGCGGGGGATCCTAATGGTCCTGTTACATGGTCTGGAGTTAAATCTTGAAACACAGAATTATTAGGTGAAGCTGTTATTGTTGCTTGAGACGACCAAGGTCCTGCAGGACCGTGACTATAGTTATAATCTCCTTGTAATAATTCTACATGTAAATCTTTACCATTAACTTTTTTTCCGTCATTTTGGCCTAAACCTTGTGTGAATACTTGAGGTCCTGAATTTACTCCTAAATCATCACCTTCCATATCTAAATCAGATGTTGCATCTCCTCCTAACCATTGTGGTGATTGAGCTGGTGATGAAGCGTTTAATCTAGAGCTTTCAGTGTCCTTTGTTAGTAAATCTACTAAATGACCTTCCTTTCCTATATTATTAGGTGCATCAAAAGGAAGTGGGTTTGCTTGTCCTGTGGATAATCCTCTATTCCATTCAGATGTTCCCTCTTGGTTTATAGGAAGTCCCATTTCTTCAATAGGTCCACTTGTCCCTACTAATGAAAATTCAGAAATTTGTTTAGTTAAGTCTGTTGGTGGGTTTGGGGATGGTATTGTTGTATATGACATAGTTTTTGTTTTTATTGTTTTGTTCCGTTATACATATTAAATAAAACTAGAATTGTTATTTTGTTCCTGTGCTTGTTTTCCATTAATATAAGCTGAGTTATTAGCAGCAAATGAATCATATTGTATTGCGTTATTTATATCTAATTTTATATTTTGTTTTCCCTCTAATACTTTTCTAATTAATGAAAGTTCTTTTTCTAACATTACTGTTATATTATCTCTCTCTAGGGATTTTTCTTTTAATGGGGTATTATTAATTTCTAATTGTTGATTCAGAAGCCCATTATCAGATAATTCATTAGATTTAAAATCTCTAGTTTTAACAGATTCTTGGTGTATTAACCCATCAAATTTATTAGATAATACTGTTGTTAAAGTATTAAAAGCAGTAACTAATGGTTCTATTCCTCCTCCTCCTGCTTTTTTATTTAATTGATCTATAATACCTGGTCCTGCTGCTAAATCATCATTTTTAGATAACTCAAATATTCCTCCTTCTTTTGTTGATATTTTAGTTTTACCATCTGCAGGTGATGATACATCCCCTGCTTTTTTAGCTCCTAAAAAGGCATATGCTGTTGCTCCTGCTGCTAGTGCTATTACTGCTGCTGCTCCTAAAGTTGCTGCACTCATTCCTACTACTTTTGCTACTGAATCCGCTATAGAAATAATTAAGTTTTTTGCTCCAATAATTCCCTGCATTAACAAAGATCTTTCAGATTTTTTATCAGATAATGCTCTTAGTGCTGCAAAACCGGCTGCTACTGCCGTATAAGTTGCAATAGCAGCATAGCCTATTACCATTGTCCCTATTATACTTTGCATAAGAGTTAATTTTGAATTTCCCTCTGTAAATGCTGATATTAAACTTGTTACAGAACCAACAATATAGCCCATACCATCTACTATCCCCCCAATAACTAAAGCTATTGGTGCAACAACGGACATTAAGGATACAAAAGCATCTTTTACTTTTACTACTGCTAATTCAAATTGTTGTTGACTACTCAAAGCCATTAAATCCTCAGCTTTTTGAGTTTCTCCTAACGCTAATGCTTCTTCTGCTAGTTCATTTAAATTGGCTTTTTTCATTAACTGATCAGATAATTGATCAGATGTCATTCCAACAGATTTAGCTAATGCATCTTGTTGAAGTGTATTCATACTCATAAAATCTCCAAAATCTCCTACTTGTGTGTTGATTTCACTCATTAATCCACTATAATCTCCTGTTAGTGCATATAATCTTGCTTTTTCAAGATTGATAGATCTTCCTAACATTAATTCAGCTGTTAATTCTGCCTCTATAGAAGATTCAAAATCTAACATTTGTTTACCTGCAGCTGCTACTGTGCTAAGTTCCATTCCTAAAGCTTTAGCTTTAGCTGTTGCCTCCATTAAAGATTTAGGATGAAATCTTAATTGTGCCCCTATTTGACCTATTATTTTATTAGCTTCATTTAGTAATGGTTTTAAAGCAAGTCTTGTTTTATGTTCTTTATTTACGGAATTTACAGAATCTTCTTGGCTTTGTAGTGCTTGTTCTACTGTTTGGCCATTTATTCTAGCAGTAGCAGCTAACCTAGCTGTGGCTGCATTATCCATTAATTTAGACTGTATTATTTTAGCTGATGTTTGTAGTGTTTCTTCATTAAACATTAAAGCTGTACCATATGTGTCATTTAAAGCTGATGACGCTAATCTTATTGATTCTAAGTTAACTCTTAACTCCCCAGAACTATTAGCCATATTATTAAATTGGAGATTTAATTTATATGCTGAACCATAAGATACTCCTAAATTATTTTGAATATCATTTATATATTTATCCGCTTTAAATAAGGCTGCCACTAAAGCAGCTCCCACCATTTTAGCTAAAACAGGGCCCATTTTTGCAAAGCCCGCTTTTAATAATGCCAATTTTTTATTAACCCCTGCTAGTTTAGATGTTCCCTTTAATAAGGAAGTTTGAGCAGATGCTCCAAATAATTCTTCTTTGTCTCCTACTTTAGTATCTCCTTTTTTTATAACTTTTTTTAGTTTTTTTCTTTCGCTTCCTTTAGTACCTTTTAGTTTTGATGAAGCTTTTAAAGCATCATTTTGTAGTTTTTTAACACTATCTGCTGTGTGTGTAAATTCTATCTTTGCGTTTGCCCCAAACTTTTTTAAATTTTCCCCAGTATAATCGGATGCTTCCATCATACCCGAACCAAATAAAGCCATTTCTGACCCCATTTCTCTAGCAGCATCTGATCCTTCTTTAAATGCGGGAGCTAAATTACGAAGAAGAGGTATTTTAGATAAAGTTTTAGATACAAAATCAAATGAATCAGCAATTCCATTGTTTTCAATTTCTTTAGCTACAAGTAGTTGTCTTTCTAATTGAGCTGTTACTTTACCCGTTGCAGCTACTTGAAGATCTATATTATTGTTTATTTCATTTTGAAGTTCTGAATCCCTTGCTCCTATTTTGTTTTTTTGTAAGGATAGAATTTTAAGATTTTGGTTGGTTTTAAGGAGTTGTTTCTGGATTTTTTCAGCTTTAGTAGTAGTTCCTAAACCTTTAATATCAAAAGTATAAACTTTTTCTGATAATGTTACTAATTTTTTAGAAAGGGATGTTATTTTTGATTTTTCATTACCCTGTAGTTTTAAATGTTTTACTTGGTCTAGTAAGGTATTGGATACAATAGTGCCATATCTTACATCTTCTTTTTTTAAACTTCCAGTTTTCTTTAATACATCAAGTATTTCCTTACTTACTTTTAATTGTTCATTTTCAATATTAAGTTCTTGGGTTTTAAGTGTTACACCCTTTCCTAAGACATCAACATAAACTTTTTCAGCTTCCGCTCGCCGAGATGCATCCTTCTTCATCTCATCCATATTTTCCTTTTTGTTTGACATAATAATTTATTCCATTATAAATATAAAAAAAGAAAAGATATCTTGCGATATCTATTTCTTAAAGTTGTATGTTGAAGAGGGAGTTACATTTGGTCCTCTAGTTGCATCTGATGAAGGGGTACTTTTTTGAGCTTTTTCTGTTTCATCATTTTGTTGTTTATGATATTCATTTATTTTTTGAATATGAAAACGTCTTAGCCAAACAGGCATGTTGTATACTTCTGAATGTATAAATCCACCACCACCATGGTACACCAGATCATGCACTTGACTAAATAGGATATTCCTATATTGAGGCGTCAGGCCAAAAAAACGAGACTTCAATAGGAATGTCTACTCTTTGTAGATCCCCTTTAGCATCTTCATAATCAAATGATAAATCAACATCTGGTTGCATATCAGAGATATAATTTCTTAATTCTCTTGCATCCCTTGCTAAAAAAGTAGTATCAACAAAATCTCTGATTGCTTTCCTTTCACGATCACCACTTACTGAGGTAATTATATGTTTCATTCTTGTTGATAAATCTGGAGATGATTTTTTATTTAATTTCTTTAAACCTTTTATCTCACCTTCTAGTGCTTTTTCATCACCATGGGTTAAAATTTTAAATGTAACTTCAATTTTTGATGTTGGTAAAGTAAAAGGAAACTCATTTTGGTCATCTAATATTAAAGACTCATCCATTGGTTTATCTTTAACTTCTGCGAGGTTAATAGTGTGTGATTCATCATTATAAGTAAAAGTATAATCTGCTCCATATCCTAAAACACGAGCTGCTACCATTATAGCGTTTTTATCTCCTACTAATAAATCATTATAATCTACTCCTGGAGTAATTATAAGAGATTTTAGTAATTCATCTATTACTTCTCCTTTTTGTATTAGATTTTGATTTGTTAAAATATCTTCTTCACGAGCAGTCATATATTTCATTTCTACAACTCCTTTTGATAAAGGTGATGATTTTGAGTAAAGTAATCCTTTTGAAGGTAGGGTAACCTGTTCTGATGGGAATGTTTGTTTTTTTTCCATAACGTTATTTAATTATTAAAACT
>TARA_R110001632_G_scaffold26803_3_pt1 | contig 11956 bp, 16 predicted proteins | sample TARA_R110001632 | Tara Oceans TARA_R110001632 (sample SAMEA4398266) | marine metagenome | biome: Polar Biome; feature: [SRF] surface water layer (ENVO:00010504); material: water (ENVO:00002006), including particulate matter (ENVO:01000060) such as... | depth 5 m
AGCTGCGCGGTTAACCATTCGCTCTTTTTGTGATGTATCTGCACCGTTGCACCGTCGTCGTCGTAAAGAAAACCGCAGGCGGCCTGTTGTAGTTTGCTAGTCAGCACCGCAGCGTTTGCCGCTGTTACATTGTCTACGATCATATCCCGCGCTAGGCCGTCGTATTCGGGAGTGCGGCACCCGCCTAACAAAATAGTGCGCTCGACTAGTGCGGGTAGCTCATCGCTATAGCTAGGCAGTGTGACCATGCAGTGCTGAAACGGCGCTAGTAGATCGACGGGCATGACGACCTCCCAGTTATAGCGCATGTAGTCAGTCGGGGTAAAATACCGCTCTAGCCAGTTTTGTTTGTTTTTCCCGTAGGCCTTACCGTCGTCCACAATCATGGCCTGATAGAACAGTCCTCCAAAGTCTTCGGATACTGGGGTTCCAGACATAGCTAATCGGGTATTAAATTGTTTGAGGTGACGGCGCAGGGATTTGAAGGCCTTGCCTCCAGCTTTTATTTTTGTCGCTTCATCTACGACCAGCATATCAAAACCGGCAAATAGATCGGGCTTACTAAATAGCCATGCTAGGTTCTCAAAATTTATGCAGACTACGTTAGCCGACCCGGTCAGCGCCCTCACCCGGTTATCCGGGGTTCCAGTAGCTATCGCAGCGTTTAAACGGTGCAGCCCCCACTTGTTTATTTCCTGTAACCATACCTGTTCACATACTCGGCGGGGTGCTACGACTAGCGCCCTGATTACGTGGTTGTCTCGTATTAGCTCATCAATTGCGGTCAGTGCCGTGAGTGTCTTCCCGCACCCCATAGGCCCGACCAGATAAGTTTCGCCTTGTTCATATATGTGAGTTACCGCGTCTAGCTGTTTTTCATTTAGCATAATTAGAACTTCCAGTTTTCCTACATAGGTCAGTGAACCCAGCGTAACTATCTATGACGTAAACATTAGCGCCGTGGTTTTCCAGTGTGGCGTGGTCATTTTTCTGAAGCGCTGACAGTCGGCCAGTGCCGTTGGGGTGCTTAAACTCCACGAAAAAAGTAGTGCCCTCGTTAATCAGCAGGCAGTCAGGAAACCCAGCGTAGTTTGGTGTCTCTACTTTCCTTGCAAACATGCCCAGCGAACGGGCGTGTTTTAAGCAGTCTCTTTGTAGCGACCTCTCGTTAGTGTGCAGCATGGTCTATTCCTTTGTTGTGAGGTTGACATGCTAGCATAAGCGCTTTAGCATGACCATTCACATTAATCAATTTTGGAGACACCTATGCTAGAACGGCCCGACCGGAAAAAATCCCGCAACCCCAGCAGGGAAAAAAAGCCAACCGCATCTATATCCGTGCGGTGGGAGGCTTACGACGCGCTAGATGAACTTGCCACGGCTTACAATATGTCGCTAGGCATGACTGTCGAAGCGTTGCTTAAAGACCACCAGAAAAGGAGCAGCACACATGAATAAGCCCAGAAGAGGCAGGCCGCCGTTAAATTTAACCGACGCAGAGAAAAAGAAAAGGCGCTCGCTTGCGGCTAAAAAATCGCAAAAAAAAGCAGACGTTAAAAACTTATCTATAAATGGCGAGTTGCTTGCCAAATTTATAGCTCAACGAGAGAAGTACAGTAAAGAGTTTGGTTTTAAATTAACAAGTAAACAGTTTTTTACCATTTTACTCCAAAAAGGGAGCAAGGATTTGTGAGGCTGTCTGATTTCACAAACGAAAAAGCAAAGCAGGCGTTTAGGGAGCGGCGTAAATTTGAAGCTGTCCGAACGTCGGAGCCTATGTGCGAAGAAGCAAAAGGATGGTTAAAAGTAAAGTGGGGGGAGTGCGTAGAGCGCTCGTTTTTTAAACCAGCGGTCACGCCGCCCTTAACCAAGACTTCAACAACGTGTCTTAGTAGGGCTGCCAGAGCGCGGCTTAACGGAGAATAACAAATGCCAACAAAACACTACACATACGGGGGGTCTACGGCCCAGCGAACTATAGCTTGCCCGTCTTGGGTGTCCGAAGCTAAGGGGATACCGCAAGGGGCGTCATCAGAGTACGCCAACATCGGGACGATGCTTCATGACCAGATGGAAAGGCTGCTCAACGGTGATATTCAATCTTGGGAGGTTACAGACCCAGAGCATTTAGAGTTGTTAGACATGGCGCTGGCTGCATGGGATCAGCTATGCGAAGAGTACAAGGTAGTTGACTACTGGACTGAACAAACCTATGAGTTGAACCCAGAAACCGGAGGCACCGCTGACGTAGTGGCTGTGACAGAGGACAAAACTCTAATAATAGTCGATTGGAAGTTTGGGCAGGGCATAGCAGTGCCGGCAGTAGGCAATGTACAGGGGCTGTTCTATGCAATGGTGTCGGAGGAGAAAGCTCTACAGACGCCACCTTCATTTATCAGCCTAGCCATTATTCAGCCGATCCCGTCCCGCGACGACAACGAAACCTTAAAAATATGGGACGTTCCCTCGGACGTTTACGAGGCGTTTAAACGAACTTACATAGCGGCTCAAAAAGCCACCGGACTGAACGCCGGAAGCCATTGCCGCTGGTGCCCAGCCGCCGCAACATGCCCTGAAAAAACTGGCGAGGCCGTCAAAGCGTTAACGATGAACCCCACAAAGCTAGACACGCTAGGGCAGTCGCTCAATCTAGCTGACGACGTTATAGCGTGGGCAAAGCAGGTAAAAGAAACCGCTCACACGCAGATGGAGCTAGGAAACGCAGTAGCAGGATGGAAACTGGTGCAGAAGCGGGCAACGCGCAAGTGGGTTGACGAGGCAGCAGCGGAGGAAGCAGTGAGGAATATTTTTGTAAAAGGCCGTAAGTTAAAAGTAGCCGAAATTACAGAAGCCAAATTCCTAACCGCACCGAAATTAGAAAAAGTTTTTAAGAACAAGGGGCTTGACTTCGACAATTTAAGCGCTTACATTGGCAAGACCTCGACAGGATCAACACTCGCAAGAGAAGATGACCCAAGAGAGGGAATCATGTCAGCCAACGCGCTAAAACAAGCGCTAGGCCGACTTACTTAGAGAAGAATGGAGAAAAAAGAATGTCAAATTTACCCGTAGAATTATCCCAACTCAGCACCGGACTAGCTCAAGCAGGCCAACGCATAAGCAGCGGCAGCAGCGAGTATCCTTTTATCAAGCTAGATAAAAGCGGAGATTGGGTGTTCGGCGCAGACGCGCATGAGGTGACCGATGGACTTTGGGCTATCAACCCTAATAGTTTTATCGAGGGATTCATTGCGTGGGGCGAGGGAGAGTTACTAGGCGAGGAGATGGCCCCTATGGCTGGAACCCCGATCATAGGCTCAAGCCTGCCTGAACAAGAAGGCGCAAAGCGCGGTTGGGAAAAGCAAGTAGGCTTCCACATGGTTGCTATAGCCGGTGAATATACCGGACAGCAAGTCATCTACAAGACTAGCTCGAAAGGAGGCGTTAAGGCTGTTCGTGACATTGTGGCGAAAGTCGTTAATCAGATCAACGGCGGCGACGATGACATAGTCCCCGTAGTAGAACTGAAAAGCGAAAGCTACAAGCACAAGCAGTATGGCAAGATAAACACTCCTGTTTTATCTGTAGATCACTGGCAGGGCATGGGCGTTACTGCGGATGAGGCACCTGAAGACGAGGCACCCCCCGCTGAAAAAGCACCAGCAAAACGCCGGCGCATCGCCGGTTAACATGAAAGGCCCTACGGGGCCTTTTTTGTCTCTACGCCCTTTTCACAACAAAAGAGTTTAAGAATGACCGACCCCACTAAAATGTTGATAGTTGATTTTGAAACCCGCTCTAGTTCAGACCTGAAGCTGGAGGGGGCTGACAAGTACGCAGCCGACCAAACGACTGAAGCCCTGTGCATGGCCTTTGCTGAGCTAAAGGGCGACTTTTTCGGGCTGTGGACGCCTAACGCCGCGCCCTCGCCTGAGTTGATAGAGTATTTACAAAACGAAAACTGCTTGATAGGCGCTCATAACGCTAGATTTGACCAGCTAATTTATGAGTATGTCATGGTCAGCGACTACGGTTTCCCGCCGATAAAAAAAGATCGCTGGTACTGCACTTCTGCACAGGCACGTTTAAACGGGCTGCCTGCTAACTTAGACGACGCCACCAGAGCAATTAACGCTAAGCACAAAAAATCCCACCGTGGTGCTTACCTTATCAAGCAGTTATGTGTGCCTAACAAAGACACGGGCCAGTTTAATACTGACCTTGGGCTAATGCGGGAGATGTATGACTATTGCGAAGCTGACGTTCAGGCCACTAAAGAGCTAGTTCTAAACACCCGCCGAATGACAGCTAGAGAACACGCTGATTGGCTGGCAAACGAGCGGGTGAACGATAGGGGCGTGAGAATAGATAGGGAACTGGCAGAATTGTGCGTGGGGTATGCCAAGGTAGAACAAGACGCTATCAACCTAGAATTGTCAGGCCTCACTAAAGGGGCAGTCACCAAGTACACGCAAGGCCAGCGCATTAAGGAGTGGCTGCTCTCCAAAGACCCAGACCTTGAAAAGCCAATGACGGTGTACAAGGAGGGAGTGAAAAAGCTAAGCCTAGACAAGACAATACGTGGCGTTATCCTCGACACCGCTGACGCTGGTGAGCTACGCATAACAAACGAGTCTTACGATGTAGTGGCTGCGCTAGATGACGGTAACAAGTCCAGTGTCGCCAAGTATCGGACGATGCTCCAACGCGCTGAGTACGATGACAGGGTAAGAGGGGCGTTTATATACGCTGGTGCCCAGACTGTTAGGTTCTCATCCAGAGGGCTACAGCTACACAATATGAGGAGGGACGCAGTGTCTGCCAGTGACACTGAAGTCATCAAGCACCAGATGCGGCTGGGCACTCCGCTTACTGACGTTATGACTCAGCTTGCCAAGATGATGCGGCCCACCTTGATACCTTCTGACGGGAATGTTTTTGTCGCAGGGGATTGGTCTTCAATAGAGTCCCGCGCCCTAGCGTATTTAGCAGACGACAAGCTAGCAGACGACAAGTTAGAAGCGTTTAAACGCGGAGAAGATATGTATTTACGGGCGGCTGCTGACATCGGGCAGCATGGTGAGCGGCAGCTAGGAAAAGTCATAGAACTTAGCATGGGCTACGGCGGTGGGGTTGGGGCTTTTAAGGCCATGAGCCGAAACTACGGCATACACTTGTCAGACCCCATAATTGACGGGCACAAAAATGCGTGGCGCAGGGCGAATGCGTGGGCACCAAAGTTTTGGAACAACTTAGAGAAGTCGGCTAGATTTGCCATAAGAAACCCAGAGACAAAGGCTCCGGTATCGAGAGGCATAACTTATTTGTTCGCCCCCCGCCTGATGGGCGGCTCTCTTATATGTGAATTGCCTGACGGAACCTGTTTGACCTACCCCCAAGCTAGGATAGAGGGCGGAGAGATAACTGCCATGAAAGCGGCATATGGCATGAAGCAGGATGCGACGGAATGGCCCCGCTACAAGCTGTGGGGCGGCCTGCTATCGGAGAATGTTACTCAGGCGTTCTGCGCGGCTCTTCTGCGGGATGTGCTTTTAGACATGCCTAATGCTGTGATGCACGTTCATGATGAGGTAGTCTTAGAATCCCCTTCCGCCGAAGCATCCGAATGCGCCAAACGATTACAGCTAGTCATGGAAACACCGCCAGCTTGGGCGATTGGCCTACCTTTACAAGCAGAACCCGAAATACTAACCCGTTATGGCAAAGGCTAAAACGAAAAAGGCCCTTGTCGCAAAACAAAGGCCTTTTATCATCACTAACTCACTAAGGGAATACAAATGAGTACTAAAGACGGCGCACAACCACCATCAGATGAAGATATTACGGAAGATACGGCACCAGTGCAAGGGGCAAAATTAGAGCTAGTTAGCACAAAGCACCAATATGACAAGCTGGCTGTGCAAGCCTTTATAGATTTAGTTTTCCACACTCAGCCGGCAGGATCGGAGATTGCGTTATTTGCCCCCCGGTCAGGTAACCTCCCCGGATACCCGGTAGACAGTTTAAACGCTTTTGACACCCTTCTCAGCGGCACCAAGCCAAGGGCGCTTTACTATTCTACGTCCAGCATACGAAGGCAAGCAGACGGGCTACTAAGAAACAAGCTCACTAATTTTGCTGGGCTTCACGTTCTAGTGCTGGACGACATCGGCACCAAAGTAGACGCTGCTGACCTACCCGCCGGTATGGCTACCCCCACTTACATAGTCGAGTCCAGTGCAGGCAACTACCAATACGGCTACGTGCTAGACAAGCCCATCATGGATCAGGACGAAGCGCAGGCGCTAGTGGGGCTTCTAAAGAACCACGACCCAATAATCACAGACAAAGGCGGGGTTATGCTAGGCAAGGCTGTGCGCCTGCCAGATGGGGTCAACGGAAAGAAAGGGGAGAAAGGAAGGTTTCATGTGAAACTTACTAAAAGTGACGGGCCTTTTTACCCCGCTGCTGTACTGCGTAGGGAGCTAGAAAAGAGTCAGTCGGCAGCGCCTAAGAAAGCAGCGAGGGTTATGTCATATAAGCCCCTGTTCGACATGCCAGACTTTGGCCGCCCCGCTGATGAAGCCCTCATGTACCTATACGCACATGAAATGGTATTGGCTGACGATCCTAATCAAAACGAGTGGACTACTATCGAATGCCCGTGGGGCCATGACCACAGCGACAGCGTAACCGCCGCTGGGTACTCTCCTCTTGGCTATGGCGAGGGGAAAAACGCCCATAGCCGTGGATTTAAGTGCTTTCACGACCACTGCTCTAGCCGTGACACGGATGAATTCCTTACGTGGATAGTTCGCAACGACAACTCTATCAAGGCGCTGGCGAGGGAAGTCCCTCCTGAAGCTCAAATCCCTTTAGACAAGTACGGAATATCAACTGAAAAAGCTGGCGGGGCCTTTAGCTTAGCCGCAAGGACAGCGTCGGAGATCCAACTTGGCGGTATGAAGCAGAAATTCTACACCGATGTATGGGTGTGTGACGGGACTGACACCAAGAAGCGTTTAAACGCTGCGGATTACTGGGCTATAAATCCTTTAACACTCAGGGCTGACGGGCTTGGATACGAAGTGTCGGAAGATAAGATACTGGAAGACGGGGGCCGCCGTACCATAAATAAATACGGCCCACCGCCGTGGACAGACGGAGACTATGATCAGGCCGCTGTGGATAAATTTATTGCTTACGTTGACTACTTGCTGCCAGAGCCTGAACAAGCAGCGTATTTTTTAGATTGGCTTGCTGCCAAGATTCAGAATCCTCGTTTTCGAGGCAGTGCAATACTGATGGTTACGGACGGCACTCAGGGAGTGGGCCGCACCACACTCAGTAAGTACGTTGAAGACCTAGTCGGCGCTTGGAACAGTTCTTCCATACAGTTTGACCAGATGGTAAACGACAGCTTTAACGAGTGGATAACCTCTCTGATAGTGGTAGTGAACGAAGTCAAAGACTCTGACATGAAAAGCTACCGGAAGCAGGAAGTTCTAAAGCACTACGTCGATACGTCACCCGTGAAAGTGCCGGTCAACGTAAAGAACGGTTTTAAAGGCAGCGCTGAAACGTGCGCTAGTTTTCTCATGTTCAGCAACCATACTGACGCGCTCCGCTTAGCCAGAGAAGACAGGCGGTTTTCAGTGCTACGGAACACTGACGAAGCAGACGCCGACATGACAGCAGATATGGCTACGTGGAGATTAAACAAAGAAGAATATAACGCTGAAGACTTGTATCGGTACTTACGGCAGAGAGTAATCACTAACGACCTGTACAAGACTTTGAAGACTGCCGCTAGCGAAGAGATGCGTAAAGAAACTAAAGGTGTCACTGAGAAAATTGTTGATGCTATCGCTAGGGCTTGCGAAGAAGAAGACTTGATAGCTATACCCGCTGCGCGGATCAACCCGCTCATAGGGCAAGTGTTCAGGGCTTTAGGGATGGAAGAGCCGTCTGACCCAAACGTGGTGTACATGCGGGTCAAGAAAAGCTACTTCTACCCAGCGCTCTCCACTGCAACAGTGAGGGCCGGCGGTGAAACTATAAAGCCTAGAATGGTTAAAGAAGTAGCCAAGTCAGTGCCCGGAGTTGCGGGGATAAAAAGCTACGCTAAAGTAAAACATAGCGACCTACGGGATGATTTATCAGACCGTTTAAACGTAGATATCTCCCGGTTTGACGAGGGGGTTATTTTAGCCATTGCACAAGAAATGCTAAGCGACTAACATTAGGCGCTTATGCAGCGAGGAAAAATTATGGATAACACCAAGTTAGAAAAAAGGAACCGCGCTAAGTACCCCTCTCAGGTTGGCTACGATGAGCGCCAGAGAGACTCTGGCTTAGTTAGAGTGTCAGTGTGGGTACACGCAAAGAACCGCAACAAACTAATTAACGCAGCTAAAAAGCTGCAACGGGTAGGCGAGTGACTGAACAAGAGACAATAGAAATGGACGCGCTACGCGCCTACATTAAAGATTTAAAAAAAGACCTTGTCGATGGGGCCAGAGCGGTATCCTGTATTGCTAAGCTCAGCGTGTCGGGGGGAGTGACCCCTGAAGATTTGATGAGTCGCGTGGAGGACGACGACTCGCCGCTTTCTTGAGTACGTCTGCCCTCATAAACTCAGCCCCTACCGCTTGAGGGATTCCGATAGTGGAGTCCCCGTGAGCGGCTGCGGCCATAGCTCTTTGTTGCTTGTCGCTTACTGAAGGCATTGTTTAAAACCTCAGATTTCTAAGAGAAGCCATTATTTGATCGTAATACTGGCTGCCGGGGCCGTAGCCACCTCCCCCTGCGTCTGGGTATCCTTGACCCAAAAACGGATTAACTGGGGCATCTCCAACAAAAGGATTTTCTGAAGGCGCTGCTGTTTCTTCGCCTTCGGGCAGTGGTATTTGGTTGCCGGGGAGATACTGCCTTTGCGGCATCTGCCTAGAAAACGGCTGCCCGTAGTTTCCAGTGCTGTACCCTCCGCCCCCGCCGTACTGTGGAGTCCTGCGGCCTTGTTTCATGCTTCCGCCAAACATTCCTCCGCCTCCGCCGTATTGACGTTGCTGCTGGCCCCCGCCGCCATAAGTCCTTCCGCGAGAATACTGCTGACCCGTATACTGAGGCCGTTCCGGTCTGTACCCTCCACCGTAGCTTTGGAAGCTCTGCGGTTGTGAATAGCCGCCGCCGTAGTTCTGTTGCGGTTGTGAGTAGCCGCCGCCGTAGCCGCCGCCGTAGTTCTGTTGCGGTTGTGAGTAGCCCCCACTTCCGGGGTACATAGGGTCACCGCCGTATCCACCGCCGTATCCACCGCCGTATCCCCCTGCTGACATAGGGTTGGGAGCGCCGTACCCGCCGCCATACTGCGGAGGTCTGCCGCCTTGTTTCTTACCGGATATTTGCTGCATGAATTGTTTAAACGGCTCTTGCGACGACTGTAAGCCGGGGTTTTGAGCCGCTACTGGAGTTCCTGCTGCTTGTTGCGGGGCTTCTTTTTGAAGTTGCGCGATACTGTTAGCATTCTGCGCTGAGAAAACTTCTCCGTTAGGCTGAGTCCAAGTGTAACTTCCGTCAGCTAACCGAGCCACCCTAGAGTCTCCTTCAAACTGATTAGCTGCTGCTGAGGCCGAGCTTGCAGGGTCTAAAGTTTCAGGTACAGGGGTTTCGATTTCGGTTTCGGTTGCGGCTGCTGTTTCTATGTCATCTCTTAAAACATCTTGTACTCCAGAGTCCACAGCGCCGTCCGTATCTTCTAGGCTAGCGTCGGCGGTCGGCGCTGGGCCTGCCACCGCTGGTATACCCCCGCCACTCTTTAATTGCTGCTGATATAAATCCCGGTCAAAGTTTGGGTCTGCTGCTTGTGCTGCTGTCACCCTAGCTTGGTAGTCTTCCAACTCCTCCCCCGGTCGTGCCGCGTACATCTGCTGAAGGTTAGCTTCGGCTTCGGCGGGTATGCCGCCCCCGCTTTTTAACTGCTGCTGGTATAAATCTCGGTCAAAATTTGGGTCTGCTGCTTGTGCTGCTGTCACCCTATCTTGATAGTCGTCCAAGTCCTCCCCCTGTCGTGCCGCGTACATCTGCTGGGGCTTATTGGCGGCAGGAGCAACGGCTGCTTCTATGTCATTTCTTAACTCTTCTTGAGGATTTTGTGCTGGCGCTGCTGGTGCTGGTGCTGGTGCTGGCGCTGGTGCTGGCGCTGGTGCTGGCGCTGGCGCTGGCGCTGGTGCTGGTGCTGCTGGCGCTGGCGCTGCGTTTGCTGCTGTAACCCTAGCTCGGTAATCTTCCATCTCCTCACCGGCCTGCCACGGGTCGTTTCCAGTTGGCGCTGGTGCTGCCTGTAAACCGGGGCTTTGAGCCACTGCTAGCGTTGGTTCTGCTGCTGCTGCTGCTGCTGGTGCTGCTGCTGCTGCTGGTGCGGGTGCTGGCGCTGGTGCGGGTGCTGGCGCTGCTGCTGGCGGCGCTGCTGCTGCTGCTGCTGCTGCTGCTGGCGGCGTTGTTGCTGCTGGCGCTGCTGCTGGCGTTTGCTGCGGTATTTGTATATTGCCAAAAGGCGTGTTCAGGTTAGTGTAATCGGGCGGTGAAGTGTTTTTCTTCCCTGCCTTTTTTGGGGCTGTGCTGGCGTTGCCACCCAACATTCCTCCAACAACAGGCTGCTGTGGCTGTGCTTGCCCAGCTTGAGCTATATTCTGGTAATTAGGAATGTTACCCGCCGTTTTAGCGCCCATGATATGTAGTCCTATGAAAGTTTATGTCGTTTAAACGGTGTTTAAGTTAGGTAATACTCATAGTAGTAATATACATCCCTGTCCGCAGTCAAGGTAACTACTAAGCTAGAATAAAATGGTAGCGGCTCGAATGCTAGAGAACCTATATCCTGAGATGGTGACCATGCCCCGCCGCCAACCTGAATTGGGTATTGACTCATAAGCGCCCCTGTTCGCGTTTCATTAATAGCGTCAACACCGTCAAACGTCATCTTTACCGTGGCAGTCGTGGTTGAATCAGTAGAAGCACCGTAGGCACCAAAACTTAAAACACCACTACCGGTGATATTTATCACATTGGTTGGAGTGTTCGCGGCTGCATACGCGTTCCGTATCCCAAAGATTTGGGAGAGGTTAGCGTTATAAGACAGCATGCTTTTACCCTCAAGTATTTCGGTAGGCGCTTTTGCCCCTGATCCACCAATAATCATTTCAATATCTCCTTCATAATACTGTCCATCCGATTGTGGCATCCACGAACACTAGCTGCGCCGCGTTTGAGGTAGGCATCGTAGCGTCAGATGCCGTACTATTTATGTTGCTGCCGTTGCGACCCACTGTCAGCAATGCCGCTCCGACGTTTTTTAAGCTAACAGTATCGCCGGCTGATGGGCTGGCCGGTAAAGTTATCGTGAACGCTGTTGAAGGCGCATTTGCAATAAGCTGATCGCCAGAAAGGGCGGTATATGCTGCTGTCTTTATAAGCCACGCATTATACAACCCGCCACTCGTAACCCAACTGGTCACCCCCGCGCCGTCCGTAGACAGCACTTGCCCCGCATCGCCATCGCTAGCAGGAAGAGTAAGCGTTACGTTTCCGGTATACGCTGAGTGGGGCGCTGCTTGTATACGGGTGTAGTGAGCGTTAGAAACCTCGCAATAAAAATCAATTTTTGATTGTACGCCAGAATTTTTCAACGCTATAGCGCCGTTTGTAACAGCTACGCCGTCAGTAGCGCCTCCTACGGTTATAGAAGTTGTAACATCAAGAGCGGCTGCTAACTGGGCTGAACCTACAGCGCCATCTGCTATTACTCCTGCTTTTACTTGTGTTAACGCCATTGGTTAGCTCCCTAATGTGGGCTTCGTGTCTGGGAAATCAGCCGTTGAAGGCCAATCTCTCAGTGCTGCTCTGTAAGTAAGTATGTTGTCGCGGTTAGGCCAATCGGGAGTTTGGGAGGCTTTGTCGG
>TARA_R110001632_G_scaffold89433_1_pt1 | contig 11936 bp, 12 predicted proteins | sample TARA_R110001632 | Tara Oceans TARA_R110001632 (sample SAMEA4398266) | marine metagenome | biome: Polar Biome; feature: [SRF] surface water layer (ENVO:00010504); material: water (ENVO:00002006), including particulate matter (ENVO:01000060) such as... | depth 5 m
ACTCCAAGGATAGCTAGTATCAGCTTTCTCATTGATAGGATTGGTTAGTAAATTTCACTGCAAATTTAGACCTAACATTAATTTCACGCTGTTAAATAAAACTTAAAGTAATCATTGCTCCTTCTTTTGGTTGTACTTTTTTCCTATTCAACTCTTTTTTTTCCTTTTCATCACTTCTTTTTCCCTCTCAAGGATTAAAGTTCTTTTAGAAAGAATGCTTATTGCTTTATTTGTACATCAAATGAGTTTAGTGAAATCACAACTTAATAGTTAGAAATTTTTACTAAATTTATAAAATAATTATTGAAACAAAACCAAATGAAGCAACACTACTATCAAAAATTTATTATTCTTACTTTTTGTTTTTTTATTACGTCATTGACTTCTATAAAAGGACAAGAAACTTCAATTTTTGATATTGCAAGAAATGGAACTTTAGAGCAATTAAAATCAGCCGTAAAAAAGAATCCTAATATTATTAACAAGGTAAGCAAAGAAGGACATGCTCCTTTAACGTTGGCATGTTATTATAGTAATCTTGATGTTGCTAAATATTTGATAGAACATGTAAAAGATGTTAATTCTAAAAGCGGTTACGGAACAGCTTTAATGGCAGCTACTGTAAAAAACAATACTAAATTGGTTGAATTACTTTTAAAAAATAAAGCCAATCCAAATGCCATTGATCAAAACGGATCTACAGCCCTTCACTTTTCAGTCATATTTGGTTACGAAGAAATTATAAAATTATTAGTGGATGTTAAAGCAGATAGTTCTCTAAAAGACAATAGAGGGAACACAGCTTTAGACTATGCTAAAATAACAGGAAACGAAAAAATAACCCAACTCTTAAAACAATAATAACATGAAAAAAACACTACTCTCATTATTTTTAATTGCAACAACAGGTTTGTTTGCTCAGACTTTTTCTACAGGAACAGTGAATTTTAGCGGAAACTTATCAGGTGAAATTAGTATTAGTTCTACAACGAATACAACTACTTTAACATTAAGCGGGCCATCAAATGTATGGTTTGCAGTTGGTTTTGGAGGTTCTAACATGTCAGCAGGAGCAGATATTTTTAGAACAAATGGTACAATAATAGAAGATGCTAGAGCAACAGGTAGATTTATGCCACCAAATGATTCACAGCAAGATTGGTCACTAGTCTCAAATTCAGTTGCAGGAAGTACAAGAACTATTGTAGCAACAAGAGCTAATAATACAGGAGATAGTAACGATTTTATATTTAATGCTTCTGGAGGAGCTATCTCAATGATATGGGCTGTTGGACCTAACACAAATACTTCTGCACAGCATGCAACAAGAGGAGCAACTGCAGTAGGAGTAACTTTAGGAATTAGCGAAAACAAATTGTTAAGTTTTAATATGTATCCTAACCCAGCAAGTGACCAAGTTACTATTCAATTACCTACAGGTTCTGATAAAGCAGAGGTTAGTGTTTTTGATTATACAGGTCGTTTGGTGAAATCAAAAACTATTACATTAAATGATACTCAATTAGATGTTAACAATTTATCTAACGGAATCTATTTGTTTAGAGTGACTTCTAATAATAAAATTGGAGCTCAACGATTTATCAAAAACTAATAATTTTAATAATATATAGAAACCGATTGTGAAAGCAATCGGTTTTTTTTATGCCTTTTTTAAGCTAAGTTTGTAACTCAATATTTTTTCAAATTTATACGCATGAATTATATACTTTTTGATGGTGGTGTTAGAAATTCATTATTACCATTTACATATACGAGACCTGTTGCAGATATCCGAATAGGGATTCTGACAATTCGTGAAAAATGGGAAAAACATTTAGGATTAACAACCACAACAATTACAGAAGAGTATTTAGAAGATAAATACCCGATGGTTGAGTTAGAAGAAAATATATTGATAAATGCTTCTTTTTTACCGACCATAGAACTCGTTGATAAAGTGAAAATGTTGACAAAAAATCAAGCTATTTTTAAGGGTGAAGATGTGATTGCTTTTTTTACTTCAGATACACAAGAAGAAGTAGATTTTACTTCTTATGAGCAAATCGAGTTTGAAGATGAAATGCTACAAGTAAAAAACACTTGGGATATTTTCTCTCTAAATGACAAGGCAATTCAAGCTGATTTTGACTTAATTACTGAAGATAGAACATCAGAGCCAATTCCTGAAGGAGTCCAAGTAATTCATAAAGAAAATATCTTTATTGAAGAAGGAGCAACCGTTTTATTGTCATCATTAAATGCCTCAAACGGACCAATTTATATTGGAAAAGATGCGTTGGTTATGGAAGGCTGTGCAGTAAGAGGTCCATTTGCGATGTGTGAACATGCAGTCTTAAAAATGGGTGCTAAAATTTATGGAGCTACCACTTTAGGTCCATATTGTAAAGTAGGAGGAGAGGTGAATAACTCCGTTTTATTTGGCTATTCTAGTAAAGGTCACGAAGGGTTTCTTGGCAATTCAGTTCTAGGAGAATGGTGTAATATTGGAGCAGACACCAATACTTCTAATTTAAAAAATAATTATGCTGAGGTGAAATTATGGAATTATGAAACAGGAAGATTTGCAAAAACAGGATTACAGTTTTGTGGTTTAATGATGGGAGATCATTCTAAATGTGGAATAAATACCATGTTTAATACTGGAACAGTGATAGGCGTAAGTGTCAATATTTTTGGAAGTGGGTTTCCGCGAAATTTTATCCCATCTTATAGTTGGGGAGGAGCTTCAGGGTTTACAACCTATCAAATAGGGAAAGTATTTGAAGTAGCTGAAGTTGTTATGAAACGAAGAGAAATTGAACTGTCTGAACAAGAGAAAAATATACTGCAACATGTTTTCGATGAAACTTCAAAACACAGAAATTATTAACTAAAAAAGCCTCGATACAATCGAGGCTTTTTTTAGTATAAAGAATGTTTAGTTTCTGCTAACAACACTTCCTGATCCTACAGATTTTGTGTTTATTTTTGGAGGATTCCCCTTGTAATAGATACTTCCAGAACCAGCAATGGTAGATTTTATTTCATCTTTAACGCTAACTCTAATAGAACCAGAACCTGCGATCGTTGCTTTTACATAATTAACCTCTAATTCATACGCTTTAATATCTCCAGAACCAGCAATAGAGCTTTTCATAGAATCAGCTTTCCCAGATAATTTAATATTTCCAGAACCACCGATAGAACTTCCTATTGTATTTGCATCTATTTTTAAAGTAATGTTTCCAGAGCCTCCTAGACTAACGCCAAAATCATCTGCTTTTAAAAGCATATCACTTTTAATATTTCCAGAACCTCCTAATGAAACTTTTTCAATTTCATCGACAGGAACTGTGATGGTTAATCTTCTTGTTGTTTTTATATTGATTCCTTTTTCTACTTTTATATGTAAAGTACCTCTTTTTACTTCTGTGATAATGTATTCCATTAGGTTTTCTTCTCCTTCAATTTTAATCTTCCCTTCTTTTCCTTTTACAAGAATTACATCGAAAAACCCACCAACACTCACACCTTCATAATCTGATGTATTACGAGTTTCTGTTTTAATATTTCCGTTTCCTTTTACACGTTTGTTATTACCCCACCAACTTTGAGCACTTACAGAAAGTGTCATCGTAAGAATAATTGTTGTGATGATTAATTTTTTCATGATTGTTTGTATTTATAAGTTTGTTTTAATTTTCTGAGAGTGATACACTCCCGTATTCTGATTTAATTGTGATTTTTGAATTTGAATTCCCTTTTCCATAAACACCCTCATAGTGTTTTTTTGAATTTTTAACGATGCTTTTAAAGAGCTCAACATTAGAGCTATTTCTTTTAAAGCTTGCATACTGTAAGTCAATAACAAAACTAAAATTGTTCGTGCTAGAAGTTCCAATTTTAATTCCTGCAAATTCACTGTCGATAGAAACAGATTCAAACCCGTTGGCTAAGTTTTCAATTCTAATAGCACCATAATCAGATTTAATATTTAGGTTTTTCTTTACAGTTCCAAACTTTAAAGCAGTGTAATCACCATTTCCAGTTGCGTTTGTAATTTCATTTACAGAGAAACTACCATAGTCTACATTAAAATCTAGGTTAATTGCTTCGTTTAATTTAAAGGTTGAATAGTCTGCATTCAATTTTAAATCTGTCGCAGTATCAATACTAAGTTTAGAATAATCAATATTTATATTCCCATCCTTCATAGAGTTAATGGTAGATGAAGAGCAGTAATCTAAGTTAATATCGGTATTGTTTCCTCTTAAGTCACCAATGATTATTTTCCCATAGTCACAATTAATACTTGCATCTCCGTCTATTTCTGTTAAACTAATTCCACCATAATCATTGGCAAGTTTTACATTGTTTGAAACTGGCATTTTTACGGTGTAATTTATGTCGTAAGAAATGTTTTTACTCTTTTTCCAAAAATTCCAACTGCTTTTGTTTTTTTCAAAAATCGTTCTCGCTTCCACAAGGTTTTGACTGTCAGTAAAGCTTACATCAATCTTTTCTAATTGATCTTCAACATCATCTAAATCATTCCCTTTTATGGTAATTTTTACATCAATTTCAATTCGATTTTTACTCCATGTAGTAATATTGATGTCGCCATACTTATTGTTAATACTAAGAGTAGCATCGCTATTTACATCAAAAGACTTCTTTATGGTTTTACTCTTTTCGTGTTTTTTTTTGTCTGTATTAGTTGATCCAAAAGTTATTGTTGGGATCAATAATAATATAATAACTAATTTATGAAATGATTTCATCATCTAAAATTTTTGGATTTTTAACTTGTTCTATTTGGTCTAAGGTATTTTGAAGAATTTCTAATCTTTTCTGGTAATTATTAATCATTTCGCTAATGATTTTAACCTGATTTCCATTTTTAGTTATTTCTTCTACAAATGCTTTATAACTATCTTCTAATTCTTCTAAACGTTCTAGAGCATCTTCAATAATATTTTCTGTTCCAAGGCTTCTGCTTTTTTCAACTTCTTTTAATTCTAAATTAATAGTATTCACATAAAAAGTTTCTACTTCTTGCATTTTAGCAGAAACACTTCCTAATGTTTTTGCGTCAGAACTGTTAACCGAAGAACCAAGTGCAAAACCAAGAAGTAATATGATGGATGCAGCAACACTCATCCACTTCCAAGAAGTTCTTTTTTGAGATCCCTTTTGTAATCTTTTTTCAAAACGTTCCATATGACCGGCACGTGGCTCTTGAAAATTAAATTCATTTTCAGAGAAAAAGTTATGTAATTTATCTTCCATACATTGTTGTATTTAAGGTGTCTTCTAATAAGACTTGTTTTAATTTTTTCTTAGCTCTAGAAATAGTGGTTCTTACATTTTCGTTGGTATATCCCATGATTTCTGATATTTCTTCGTAATCGAATCCTTCAATTAAATTTAAGGTTAAGATTAATTGATAATTCTGTTTTAGAGAATTAATCTTATCAACTACAGAACTTGCTTTTAAAGAAGAATAATCAATTGTTTCTTCAACAATTTCATAATTTGGAATCACGTCCATTTTTACTTCTACGTATCTGTTATTCTTTTTTAATTGTGTTAAACTCTTGTTGATGACTATTCTTTTTAACCAAGCTCCAAAAGTTACCTCCGCTTTAAAAGTATCTAACTTTGTAAATGCTGTTAAAAATGCTTCTTGCATAATATCTTCAGCTTCAAATTCATCTTTCAAAATTCTAAACGCAACGTTATACATGGCTTTGTAATAGCCTTTGTACACTTGCATCTGAGCATTTTGATCAGATTCCTTACAGCGTTCTAACAGTTGGTTTATATGTTGGTTGTTGGCTTCCAGTGAAACAGTTCTATAGTATAGACAAACTACTTTTTAATTTGTGACAGTTCTAGTAAATAAAGTTAAATTATTTTTAGAAAGAATCTATAAATCTTCTAATTCATTTTTTTTAAATAATAGTAGCGTGTAAATGATAGAGAAGTAAACAAACAGAAAATTCAACATGTAACTACCAATTTTTAAAAACATACTTGGCATAAGAATTGATTTTATTAGTTTGAGAAAGCTTTTAGATTTATCTTAATAAGCTGATTATTAAATTTTTAAATATAATTACCAACATTTTATTGAATTCTTTACAAGAATTCAATGTCACAATGACAGATTTAAAGACCTATGAGTAAATCAAAAATAGTAACATTAGACAGTTTGTCGCTATCCAAGATATTAAATGAAGATTCGGAATTAATTCCGTTGATGACTCCAGAAGATGAAGAGATCATTAATAGTGAAGAGGTTCCAGAAATACTTCCTATTTTACCTTTAAGAAATACAGTGTTATTTCCTGGTGTTGTAATTCCTATTACTGCAGGAAGAGATAAATCTATTCAGTTAATTAATGATGCCAATAAAGGTGATAAAGTCATTGGAGTTGTAGCGCAAAAAGATGAAGATGTAGAAGAACCTACATCTGACGATATCTATAAAACCGGAGTTGTAGCACAAATATTACGTGTTTTAAAAATGCCTGATGGTAACACAACAGTTATTATACAGGGAAAGAAACGTTTCGAAATAAGCGAAATGATTCAAGAAAAACCATATTTAAAAGCGAAGGTTAAAGAAGTTATAGAAGATAAATCGATTGATGATCCAAAAGAATTTGGAGCCATTTTAGAATCTGTAAAAGAACAAGCTTTAGAAGTTATTAAAGAAAATCCGATGTTACCGTCAGAAGCTTCTTTTGCGATTAAAAATATACAAAGCGATTCTTTTTTGGTGAATTTTATTTCATCAAACATGGACTTAAGTGTGAAGCAAAAGCAAGTTGTTTTAGAAAAAGACAGTTTAAAGGAGCGCGCTTTATTAACACTTAAAAACTTAAACAAAGAATTACAGAAATTACAATTACGTAATGATATTCAATCTAAAACACGTTCTGATTTAGATCAACAACAACGAGAATATTATTTAAATCAGCAATTAAAAACCATTCAAGAAGAATTGGGTGGTGTTAATAATGATGCTGAATTAGATGAAATGCGTATTGAAGCGAAGTCTAAAAAATGGACCAAAGAAGTAGGAGAGACCTTTGATAAGGAATTGTCTCGATTGCGAAGAATGAATCCGCAAATGGCAGAATATGGTGTCCAACGCAACTATTTAGAGTTGATGTTAGAATTGCCATGGGGAGAATTTTCTAATGATAAATTCGATTTAAAACGAGCAGTTAAAATATTAGATAGAGATCACTTTGGTTTAGAAAAAGTGAAAGAACGTATTATAGAACATTTAGCTGTTTTAAAGTTACGAGGAGATATGAAATCGCCAATTATCTGTTTATACGGACCTCCAGGTGTTGGTAAAACATCTTTAGGAAAATCTGTTGCAGAAGCATTAGGGCGTAAATATGTACGAATGTCTTTAGGAGGTTTGCGTGATGAAGCTGAAATTCGTGGACATCGTAAAACATATATTGGCGCTATGCCAGGTCGTTTAATTCAGAATTTGAAAAAAGCAGGAACTTCTAATCCAGTTTTTGTTTTAGATGAGATAGATAAAATAGGACAAAGTCATCAAGGAGATCCATCTTCTGCGATGTTAGAAGTTTTAGACCCGGAGCAAAATACAGAGTTCTATGATAATTATTTAGAAGTTGGGTATGATTTATCTAAAGTGTTATTTATTGCTACAGCAAACAACTTAGGGCAAATTCCTTGGGCGTTACGTGATAGAATGGAAATTATAAATGTTTCTGGATATACAATTGAAGAAAAAATTGAAATTGCCAAAAGACATTTGTTGCCAAAACAAGTAAAAGAACACGGACTGACTGTAAAAGAAATAAAACTAGGGAAAGCTCAGATTGAGAAAATCGTAGAAGGATATACAAGAGAATCTGGAGTTCGTGGTTTAGAAAAACAAATTGCAAAAGTGGTTCGTTTTGCTGCCAAATCTATTGCTTTAGAAGAAGAGTATAATAGTAGTATTACTAATGAAGACATTGAGAAAATTTTAGGAGCTCCAAGGTTAGAACGCGATAAATATGAAAATAATGATGTTGCAGGAGTTGTTACAGGTTTAGCTTGGACAAGTGTTGGAGGAGATATTTTATTTATAGAATCTATCTTATCTAAAGGAAAGGGAGGTTTGTCAATTACCGGGAATTTAGGAAAAGTAATGAAGGAATCTGCCACCATTGCGATGGAATATATCAAGGCAAATGCAGATGATTTTGGAGTAAATCCTGAGATTCTTGAGAAGTATAATGTTCATATTCACGTGCCAGAAGGAGCTACGCCAAAAGACGGTCCAAGTGCAGGTGTTACCATGTTAACATCCTTAGTTTCTGTATTTACACAACGTAAAGTGAAAAACAAATTAGCCATGACTGGTGAAATTACTTTACGCGGTAAAGTATTACCAGTAGGCGGAATTAAAGAAAAAATTCTTGCTGCAAAAAGGGCTAATATTAAAGAGATTATCTTGTGTAAAGACAATGAAAAAGACATCATTGAAATAAAAGAAAGTTATTTAAAAGGACTCACGTTCCACTATGTAACAGATATGAGTGAAGTTATAGATTTGGCACTCACCAAACAGAAAGTTAAGAATGCTAAGAAATTAGTTTAAAAAAAAACCTCTCAATTCGAGAGGTTTTTTTTAATTCTATTTTGTACAAACTATTTTTTTTAAGTTTTTTAAAACTTATTTTTTTATTAAAAAACAATTAATATTTATTGATTAATAATAAATATTTATCTATATTTGTTGATGTATTAAATATTTATATCATGGAGGCTAAAACGAAATCAGTATTACAAGTAATGAAAATTCTTACTTGGCTTGTGTTTATTGGCTTGTGTATAAAGATAGGAGCAATGCTTATTTCTTTTTTTGTAAGCCTCTTTGTAAATCCAGAAGCAGCCAAAGATTTATACCTAGGTTTAGATTTATCAGAAGTATTACTTTATGATAAGCTGCATTATATAGGTATGTTTATTTTTGTGGTTATTTCTCCAATACTAAAAGCATATTTATTTTTCTTATTGATAAAAGTGTTTTCAAAAGTGAACCTAAAACATCCATTTAGTTCCGCTATTAGATCACTATTAAGTACTATTAGTCTTGTTGCCTTAAGTATCGGAATGTCTTCTGTTATTGCTGTTAGTTATTATGGTTGGCTATATAAGAAAGGGATGTTACTATATTCTTTACCAAGACATATTAGTGGGAGTTCAGAGTTTTTATTTTTTGCAGGAATCATCTTTATCATTTCTTTAATTTTTAAAAGAGGAATTGAAATGCAATCAGAAAATGATTTAACAGTTTAAATAATGACTATTATTGTAAATTTAGATGTGATGATGGCAAAACGAAAAATGTCATTGAATCAGCTTTCTGAAAGAGTAGGGCTAACATTGGCAAACCTATCCAAACTTAAAACAGGAAAAGCAAAAGCAGTTCGTTTTAGTACTTTACAACTAATTTGTGAAGCCTTAGATTGTCAGCCAGGAGATTTGTTAGAATACTCTAAAGATTAAACTTTAAATCGATTTCTTAACCTTCTGAGAAATAAACAAACTAAACAATACAAAACCAGTGAAGGCATAGAAGCCAAAGAGTAAACCTGAATTGTTAGTGGTTAAAACCCCAACAGATTTAGTAATGGTTTGAAATTGATTTAATTGTTCAGTAATTAAACCATCAAAACCTAAATAGGCCATAAACAGAGCAATTACAAATACATCAGCCATTGACCATTTTCCTGTTTTAAAAACTAGGAATTTAATGACTCTATTGTTTTGCATTTTTTCATTGAAAATATAAAACAGAGAGGAAATTAATTTAGAAATAGGAAACAAAACACTAAACAAAAAGACCAATCCACCTACGAAAAGTAAATCCAATCGATTTTGAGAAATCATTAAATCTACCACTTCCATAATACTCTTGCTTTTAAAAAATAATATTTGATCTTTAAACTGAATGGTTTCACCCATAAATGGGAAATTAAGTTCTGCTATTCTAGCATCAATAGCAATCATAGGTAATAAAACCCCTAAAGCTAGTAATACCAAACTATAAGAAATAAAAGTAAAAAACTCCCATTTGGTTTTGTTAGATAGTACAATCAATAAAGTTGTAAATAGAATAAAAAGACTAAATAAAACTGTCCAATATAAATCTTTGGAGGCGTTATTTTCTTTGATTTTAGATTCGATGATTTTAGTGGTATCGTTTTTATCTGTTCCTCCATGTATTTTTATGATGTTATTCATGGAAGTATAGTCAGTTACGAGGGTTGAGTCCTTGGTGTACTCATCTAATTTTGTAACGATATATTGCTGCATCATAGCCCCATTATCACCATTCATGATATGATTATATATCTGATCGGTAAAGACTGGAATTTGATTCCTCACTTGATCAAAAACACCTGAAAAAGAAGAAAGAGTTTTTAATAAACCAGACAATCCACCACTGCTTTTAGGTTTGTCTTCTTTTAGCCCTTTTTCAAAACTATCGATTGCTTTTCCTATAAATATTGATATTTCTTTCTTTAAGGTTTCTTGATCTGTATTTTTTAAGCTAAAGTTTTGAACATTTTCAGCGATCACCTTTGCGAAAACAGATTTCCACTCATCTGCATTAAACAGTCCATATTTGATATCGGAAAGCTCAATTAAATGATCATTATATTCTTGATTTAACTTCTCTTGATGGTATGTTTTATAACCAAAAAATATAGATGTGCCTAGAAGTAAGGTCAAGAAAATTAGTCTTAAAGATTTCATCTGATTTATTTGTTTTTATAAAACCAGTCAGATGAAATTCGCCAAAGAGAATACCGCAAAAGGGTAACTTTTATTTTGGCTCATTTCATTGGTTTTAATAGTTTACTTACTTCTAAGACTAGCGTAGGATGTTTTTGTTACTTTCTTATTTATTTTTGTGAACATGAACATCCATTTGTGGGAAAGGGATATTCAATCCTTCTTTGTCAAATGTTTTATAAACGTTCTCATTCATATCAAAGAATACTCCCCAATAATCTTCTGCTTTTACCCAAGCTCTTACTGCAAAATTTACAGAACTATCTGCCAAAGCTGAAACAGCGATAAATACTTCAGGATCTTTTAAGATTCTGTCATCTGCATCGGCTAATCTTTTAATTACTTCACGTGCTTTATCTACACTATCTCCGTATCCAATCCCTATAGTCCAATCAACTCTTCGTTTTTCTTCTACAGAATAGTTAGTCATTGAAGAGGTAGATAAGCCTCCATTTGGAATGATAATAGTTACATTATCTGGAGTTTTTAAAATGGTATTAAAGATTTGTATTTCTTTAACTGTACCAGAAAATCCTTGTGCATTAATATAATCTCCTACTTTAAATGGTTTAAATAATAAAATCATAACTCCACCAGCAAAGTTTTGTAAGGTGCCTGATAATGCCAAACCAACGGCTAAACCAGCGGCTCCAAGAATTGCTACGAAAGATGTCATTGGAATTCCAACCAATCCAAGAACACTAATAAAAAGCATTGCTTTTAAAATAACATTAAAAATGCTTTTTAAGAATGGTTTTAAAGATTGATCAATATCTTTTCTGTCTAGAGATTTTCCAAAACTTTTACTAATTACTTTTATAATCCAAGATCCTACTATTAATAGAAGAATGGCTCCAATTAGTTTGGGGCCATAGGTAATTACTAAATCTGTTAGTTTTGCAACAATTTGTTCTGAATTCATAGTTGTTTTTATTAATGATACTTTAATTTATTTTTCTGTTTTTGGCATACTTTGCCAAATAACGTTCATGATTTTCCATTGATTATTCACTTTCGATAAATGAAAATAATCAACACCCCATTCAGCAGTTAATTTTGCTGATGCAGTCTTAGTATTTACATCATAAATCTCA